>OLOQ01000340.1_pt1 | contig 54604 bp, 44 predicted proteins | sample 1673101 | NCBI WGS metagenome assembly OLOQ01 (sample SAMEA3136754, study PRJEB25190) | human gut metagenome | biome: human gut; feature: human-associated habitat; material: faeces | place: Austria | collected 2013 | reverse complement strand
CCTTGCCCTCCAGCGCGGCCAGATGGGCCACGGGGGACAGATCCATGACCTCCTGGACGTTGCCCTCGCACAGCATGGCGAAGCCGGTCTGGCGGCAGGCCATGACGTCGGAGTGGTCGCCGAAGATGTTTAGCGCCTGAGTGGACACGGTACGGGCGGACACGTGGAACACGCAGGGCAGCTGCTCAGCCGCGATCTTGTACATATTGGGGATCATCAGCAGCAGGCCCTGGGACGCGGTGTACGTGGTGGTCAGGGCACCGGCGCCCAGAGAGCCGTGGACAGCACCGGCGGCACCGGCCTCGGACTGCATCTCGACGACCTTGACCTTGGTGCCGAAGATGTTTTTCAGACCGTTGGCGCTCCACTGGTCCACGAAGTCCGCCATGGGGCTGGACGGGGTGATGGGGTAGATGGCTGCGACCTCGGAGAACGCGTAGGAAACGTGCGCCGCGGCGTTATTGCCATCCATGGACTTCATTTTTCTTACCATAATGAGCCTCCTTACATTATATACTTCCGTACCGCCAGAAGGGCGCAAAGACCCCTTTGTACGGAATGTTAGGCACCGTCATAGTAGCACAAAAAATCCGGGATGTAAACCCACATTTTCGTGATTTGTGCCACGATAAAACTTTTTTAGCGCCATGCACAAAAATTCTCACGGCGGCGGGACAGGTTCATGCACTCCGCGCAAAAGGCAGGGGACTTTTTTGGAAAAAGTGGCTGTTCACGGCGGAAATTTTGTGGTAAAATGTACGGTGCTATAAAATTAGTGTAAAGGGGGCGCTGTCCATGATGGTGACGGTACGGTCGCTGGGCCTGACGGGCATCACCGGCTATGAGGTGTCGGTGGAGTGCTTTCTGTCCGGCGGACTGCCGGGGTTCGACGTGGTGGGCCTGCCGGACGCGGCGGTGAAGGAGTCGCGTGAGCGCGTTCGGGCGGCGGTGAAAAACTGCGGGGCCAAGTTCCCCGTCAGCCGCATCACGGTCAATCTGGCTCCGGCGCGGGTGCGGAAGGAGGGCACGGTGTACGACCTGCCCATCCTGCTGGGCATTCTGGCCGCGGCGGAGGAGATATCTCCCCTGCCCCAGGGCGCGGCGTTTTTGGGCGAGCTGAGCCTCTCCGGCGCGCTGCGGCCGGTGACGGGCGTGCTGCCCATGGCGCTGACGGCGGCGCGGCTGGGCATCGATACGCTGTATGTGCCCGAGGCCAACGCCGCCGAGGCTACCCTGGCCGACGGGCTGACCGTGTACGGTGTGACGGACGTGGGACAGCTCATCGCCCACCTGAAGGGCGAGCAGGTCATGACGCCGGCGCCCCGGTGGACGCCGGGACATCAGGACCGGCCCCTGCCGGACTTCGCCGACGTGATGGGGCAGGAGAATGTGAAGCGGGCGCTGGAGATCGCCGCCGCCGGCGGGCACAATGTGCTGCTGGTGGGCTCGCCCGGCGCGGGCAAGTCCATGCTGGCCCGGCGGCTGCCGTCCATCCTGCCGGACATGACCCGGGTGGAGGCCCTGCAGACCACGGAGATCTACTCCGTGGCGGGCATGACCGACCCGCGGCACCCGCTGGTGGATACGCGGCCCTTCCGCAGCCCCCACCACACGGCGTCCACCGTGTCGCTCTCCGGCGGCGGGGGGATACCCCGGCCGGGAGAGATATCCCTGGCCCACAACGGCGTGCTGTTTCTGGACGAGCTGCCGGAGTTCAGCAAGGCGGCGCTGGAGACACTGCGCCAGCCGCTGGAGGACGGCTTTGTGACCATCACCCGGGCCTCCGGCTCCCTGACGCTGCCCAGCCGCTTCATGCTGGTGTGCGCCATGAACCCCTGCCGCTGCGGCTGGTACGGCCACCCCTCCGGACGCTGCACCTGTTCACCCCAGCAGGTGGAGCAGTATATGCAGCGCATCTCCGGCCCGCTGCTGGATCGGATCGATATGCACATCGATGTGCCGTCGGTGGAGTATGAGGCCATGCGCCGCAAGGAGCAGCCGGAGCCGTCATCGGCCATCCGGGAACGGGTCAACGCCGCCCGCGAGGTGCAGAAAAAGCGCTTTGCCGGGACGGAGGTGTCCTGCAACGCCTACATGACCCCCGCCATGATCGGAACATACTGTGCGCTGGACGCCGCCGGCGAAAAGCTCATGCAGGGCGCCTTTGAGCGCCTGGGCCTGACGGCCCGCAGCCACGACCGCATACTGCGTATGGCCCGCACCATCGCCGACCTGGAGGGCAGCGAGCGCATCGAGGCGGCACATCTTGCCGAGGCCATACAGTATCGAAGCAGCAGTACACTGAAATGACGGCGGGATCTTTTCCGCCCTGCCATCGTCAAGCCTCCTCGGCGTATACCCGATACGCCGTCGTCAGCTTGTCATCGGCAGGACGAAAAATCTCGCCGCCGTGGCGGGATACATTTCCGCCCTGCCATCGTCAAGCCTCCTCGGCGTATACCTGATACGCCGTCGTCAGCTTGCCATCGGCAGGACGAAAAATCTCGCCGCCGTGGCGGGATGCGTTCCCGCCCTGCCTGCGTCAAGTGATGAGCCGCAGGGTGCCGGAGAGAACTACACAAACAAGGAGAGAACCATATGCACGAGATCATTCTGTGCAAGCTGGGCGAGGTGGTCCTGAAGGGACTGAACCGCCGCAGCTTTGAGATGAAGCTGATGAGCAACATCCGCCGCCGCACCCAGCGGTTCGGCAAGTGGAAGATATATTCCCGCCAGTCCACTATCTATGTGGAGCCGGCGGAGGAGACCTGCGACATCGCCGGGGCCTATGCCGCCTGCAAGCAGGTGTTCGGCATCATCGCCATCACCCGGGCGCTGCCCTGCGAGAAGAGCAAGGAGGCTATTTTCGACACGGCAAAGACCTATCTGGGCGGTGCGCTGACCGCGGCCAAGAGCTTCAAGGTGGAGAGCAAGCGGGCGGACAAGTCCTTCCCCATGGGCAGCATCCAGCTGAGCCAGTGGGTGGGCGGCGCGCTCCACGACGCCTTCCCCCACCTGACGGTGGACGTACACCACCCGGAGCTGACGGTGTACATCGAGGTACGGGAGGATGCGGCCTACGTCCACGGCCCCGCCGAGAGCGCCGCGGGCGGCCTGCCCCTGGGCATGGGCGGCCACGCGGTGAGCCTGCTGTCCGGCGGTATCGACAGCCCCGTGGCCAGCTATATGATCGCCAAGCGGGGCGTACAGCTGGAGATGATCCACTTCGCCTCTCCGCCCTATACCGGCGAGCTGGCCCGGGAGAAGGTGCTGAAGCTGGCGGAGGAGCTGACCCCCTGGTGCGGCCGGCTGGCGGTGTTCATCATCCCCTTTACCGAAATTCAGGAGGAGATACGCCGCAAGTGCCCGGAGGATCACTTTACCCTGATCATGCGGCGGTTCATGATGCGCCTGGCCAATATGCTGGCGCTGGAGCTGCGGTGCCGCGCCCTGGTCACCGGAGAAAATCTGGGTCAGGTGGCCAGCCAGACCATGCAGGCGCTGGCCGTCAGCGAGGACGTGACCACCATGCCGGTGCTGCGGCCCCTGATCGGCATGGACAAGGAGGAGATCGTGAAGATCGCCCGCCATATCGGCACCTTCGACACGTCCATCCTGCCCTATGAGGACTGCTGCACCGTGTTCACGCCCCGGCACCCCAAGACGAAGCCCAGCGTGGAGGAGACGCGGGAGTACGAAAGCACGCTGGATGTGGAGGGCCTGTGCCAGCGGGCCATGGCCGGACGCGAGATGATCCGGATCAAACCTACGCTATAAGGAGGCGCGTCTATGCCCCGTACCGCGGAGATCATCGCCGTGGGCAGCGAGCTGCTGACCGGCGGCGTGACCAATACGAATGCCGCGTTCCTCTCCCGGCTGCTGACTGCCGCCGGTGTGGAGGTGCTGTACCACACCACTGTGGACGACGACGCGGCGCGGCTGGAAAAGGCCGTGACCATCGCAAGGGGACGGGCGGAGCTGCTGGTGTTCACCGGCGGCCTCGGCCCCACCTACGACGATATGACGAAAACGGCGGTGTGCGCCGCGCTGGACACGCCGCTGGTGTTCCACCCGGAGGTGGTGGAGGATATGCGGCGGTATTTCGACCGGGTATTCCGCCGGGAGATGCCGGAATGTGATATGCAGCAGGCCTATCTGCCGGCGGGGTGCACCGTGTTCCGCAATCCGGTGGGCACGGCCCCAGGGTGCGTGTTCACCGCCGGGGAGACCACGGCGGCGCTGCTGCCCGGCGTGCCCCATGAGTGCCGCTATATGGCCGAGCACTGCCTGCTGCCCTGGCTGGAGCAGGTCCGGGGACAGACGGTGCGGTCACACACGCTGCATATCTTCGGCCTGACGGAGCCGCAGGTGCAGGAGCTGCTGGACGACCTGCTGCGGCGGGAGGCGGACATGACGCTGGCACCCTATGCCAAGCCGGGCGAGGTGATGCTGCAGCTGTCCGCCCGCGGGGCGGACGAGCGTGCCTGTGAGGCGCGGATGGCGCCGGTGCTGGCGGAGGTAAGGGCCCGGCTGGGCGCGTATTTCTACGGCGTGGATGTGTCCGGGCTGGAGGAGACGGTACTGACGCTGTGCCGGGAACGGGGACTGACGCTGGCGGCGGCGGAGAGCTGTACCGGCGGACTGATCGCCAAGCGGTTGACGGATATCCCCGGCGCGTCGCAGGTCTTTCTGGGCGGCGTAGTCAGCTATACGAACCATGTGAAGCAGCAGGTGCTGCACGTGCCGGAGAATTTGCTGGCGCGCTGCGGCGCGGTGTCGGCGGAGGTGGCCCGGGCCATGGCCCTGGGCGTCCGGGTGCTGACAGGCGCGGACCTGGCGGTGTCCGTCACCGGACTGGCCGGTCCCGACGGGGACGACCGGGGAAACCCGGTGGGCACCGTGTTCGTGGGGCTTTCCGCGCCGGAGGGCGTGACCGTGCGGCATCTGACCCTGGGCGGCGATCGGGAGCGCATCCGGACGCTGTCCGCCCACCACGCTTTTGATATGCTGCGGCGTTATCTTACCAATCTACCGACAGAAGGAGAATAAAACCATGGCAAAGAACAGCTACAAGGCCAACGTGAACCAGTACGCCAACCAGGAGGAGGCCATCCGCAAGGCCAAGGGCAACCCCAATAAGAATATCCATTCCAAGAAGAAGAACAGCAACTACGGCGGGTACACCACCGGCGCGTACATGGCCCAGAAGGTGGCCGAGAAGGTGAACCAGCAGGAGAAGGTGAAGCTGCCCACCTGGCTGAATGTGACGCTGATCGCGGAGTTTGCCGTGGTGCTGGTGATCCTGATCCTGCGCCTGACGGCCTTCAAGGACAGCGCGGTAATGACCCACCTGTCCTCCCTGACGCTGGGCATCACCTGCGGCACGCTGTTCTATATCCGCAAGTACAAGCACACGAAGAAAACCAGCGCCATGTACAGCATCATCACCATTCTGCTGGTGGTCATGTGCCCGCTGTACACCACCTTCGGCATTATGGGCCTGCTGGGCTTTTTGGGCTGAGCGCCCCGCGCCGTAAGGCGCAGACTTCCCGGAGGGAGAAAGGAGCCGAGCTATGGCTGAGCTGACACCCATGATGCGGCAGTATATGGAGGAGAAGGAGAAGCACCCCGACTCCCTGCTGTTTTTCCGGTTGGGTGATTTTTACGAGATGTTCGGGCCGGATGCCCGGACGGCGTCGAGGGAGCTGGACCTGGCCCTGACCACCAGGGACAAGGACAAGAGCAAGTCCGACGAGGAGCGCATCCCTATGTGCGGCGTGCCGTATCACTCCGCCGAGGGGTATATCGCGCGGCTGATCGCCAAGGGGTACAAGGTGTCCATCTGCGAGCAGATGGAGGACCCGGCCCTGGCCAAGGGGCTGGTGAAGCGGGAGATCATCCGTACCGTCACCCCCGGTACGGTGCTGGACGAGGCATGCCTGGACGCGGGACGCAGCAACTATCTGTGCGGCGTGTATCTGACAGACACGGCGGCGGGACTATGCGCGGCGGACATCTCCACCGGGCAGGCCCAGGTGACGGCGTTCACCGGGGCGCAGCGGTTGACGGGGCTGATCAACGAGCTGGGGCGCTTCGCCCCGGCGGAAGCGGTGATGAACGCCGCGGCCTATGACGAACCGGCGCTGACCGCCGCGCTGGAGGAGCGCTTTTCCTGCCGGCGGGAGAGGCTGGCGGAGGGACGGTTCGATGTGTCGGACGCGGAGAAGAAGGTGCGGCTGCAATTCGGCGAGGCGGCGCTGCGGGACCTGCCCCGGAATGAGAGCGCACCGCTGCTGGCGCTGGGCGGACTGCTGACGTATCTCTACGAGACGCAGAAGACCGACGTGAAGCAGCTGGACAAGCTGGAGTGGTACCGGACGGGGCAGTTCATGGAGCTGGACCTGACGGCCCGGCGCAATCTGGAGCTGACGGAGACGCTGCGGGGCAAGGAGAAGAAGGGCAGCCTGCTGTGGGTGCTGGATAAGACCAAGACGCCCATGGGCGCGCGGAACCTGCGGATGTGGCTGCAGCAGCCGCTGGTGAACGTGGCGGCCATCGACCGGCGGCTGAATGCCGTGGCGGCGCTGACGGACAACACCGTGGGCCGCCAGGAGCTGCGGCTGGCCCTGACCGGCATGGGCGACATGGAACGGCTGATGAGCCGGATCGTCTACGGCACCGCCGGGGCCAGGGACCTGGTGAACCTGCGGGCGGCGCTGGAGCACCTGCCGGAGATCAAGCGGTGCCTGGTGCCGTTCCGGACAGGGGCACTGGGAAAGCTGGACGAGCAGCTGGAGACGCTGGAGGACGTCAGCGGGCGCATTGCCGCCGTGCTGGTGGACGAGCCGCCGTTCTCCGTCCGGGAGGGCGGCATGATCCGCGAGGGCTATGACGATGAGGTGGACCGGCTGCGGGGGATACTCTCCGGCGGCAAGGGGTTTATCGCGCAGCTGGAGGCCCGGGAGAAGGAGAAGACCGGCATCCGTACCCTGAAGGTGGGGTACAACAAGGTGTTCGGGTACTATATCGAGGTGAGCAACTCCTTTAAGGACCAGGTGCCGGCAGACTATATACGCAAGCAGACGCTGGTGAACGGCGAGCGCTATATCACCCAGGAGCTGAAGGACCTGGAGCACGAGGTGCTCACCGCCCATGACCGGGACGCGGCGCTGGAATACGACCTGTTCGCCGCGCTGCGGACAGAGGCGGCGGGACAGGTGACGCGGGTGCAGCTGGCGGCATCGCTGATCGCGCAGCTGGACACGCTGTGCGCCTTTGCCGAGGTGGCGGCCCAGAACCACTACTGCCGGCCGGAGGTGGACGAGTCCGGGGTCATCGAGATTACGGCGGGACGCCATCCGGTGGTGGAAAAGGTGCGGGGCGACGCATTCTTTGTGCCCAACGACACCCACATGGGCGCAAAGGAGGACCGGGTGGCCATCATCACCGGTCCCAACATGGCCGGTAAGTCCACCTATATGCGCCAGGTGGCGCTGATCGTGCTGATGGCCCAGGTGGGGTGCTTTGTCCCCGCCCAGCGGGCGCACATCGGCGTGGTGGACCGCATTTTCACCCGCATCGGCGCCAGCGACGACCTGGCGGCGGGACAGTCCACCTTCATGGTGGAGATGACCGAGGTGTCGGAGCTGCTTCGCTGCGCCACGAAGAACAGCCTGCTCATTCTGGATGAGATCGGCCGGGGTACGTCTACATTCGACGGAATGTCCATCGCCCGGGCGGTGCTGGAGCACTGTGCCGGGAAGCTGAAGGCCAAGACGCTGTTCGCTACCCATTATCATGAGCTGACCACGCTGGAGCAGGAACTGCCCAACGTGCGGAACTACAACGTGGCCGTCCACGCCCGGGGCGAGGATATCGTCTTTCTGCGGAAGATCGTCCCCGGCGGCGCGGACCGGAGCTACGGCATCGAGGTAGCCAAGCTGGCGGGCCTGCCGGACACGGTGCTCAAGCGGGCGCGGGAGATCTTGCGGGAGCTGGAGAGCCAGCCCCGGCAGCCCCACACCCCGGCGGCGCGGGAGGACCAGGTATCCCTGGAGGGCATGGCCGAGGGCGCCGTGGCGGATATCATCCGCCGGACGCAGGTAGACGCGCTGAGCCCCCTGGAGGCGCTGAACCTGCTGTATGAACTGAAGAGCAAGCTGCAATAGAAAAGGAGTGAATACCATGCCGCAGATACAACAACTGCCTGCCCATATCGCCGATCTCATCGCTGCCGGCGAGGTGGTGGAGCGCCCCGCCAGCGTGTGCAAGGAGCTGCTGGAGAACGCTTTGGACGCCGGGGCGTCCGCCGTATCCGTGGAGCTGGAGCACGGCGGCATGACGTATCTGCGGGTGACGGACAACGGCTGCGGCATCGCGCCGGAGCAGCTGCCTACCGCGTTTCTGCGCCACGCCACCAGCAAGCTGCGGCGGGCGGAGGACCTGGCGGCTATCGGGACGCTGGGCTTCCGGGGCGAGGCGCTGGCGGCCATCGCCGCCGTGTCACGGCTGGATATCTTCTCCCGTGCGCGGGGCGCCGACAGCGGCGCGTCTCTGCATCTGGAGGGTGGCGTACCCGGTGAGGTCACGGCCGCCGGGTGCCCGGAGGGCACCACCGTGTGCGTGCGGGACCTGTTTTACAACACCCCGGCGCGAATGAAATTCATGAAAAAGGACAGTGCCGAGGGCGCGGCGGCTGCCGCTGTGGTGACACAGCTGGCGCTCAGCCACCCGGAGGTGTCCTTCAAGCTGCTGCGGGATGGGCAGGAGGTGCTGCACACCCCCGGCGACGGGCAGCTGCTGTCGGCGATCTACGCTGCACTGGGCCGGGATTTTGCCAAAAGTCTGCTGGAGGTGGACGGCGGCAGCGGCGATGTGCGGGCCAGCGGCTTTGTGAGCAGTCCCGCCGCGGGGCACGGCACCCGGGCGCGGCAGCTGTTCTTTGTCAACGGGCGGCTGGTGAAGAGCCAGCTGCTGACCGCCGCTGTGGAGGAGGCCTATCGCAACCGACTGCTGAAGGGGAAGTTCCCCGGCTGTGTGCTGCATATCGCGCTGCCGGTGAACGAGGTGGACGTGAACGTCCACCCGGCCAAGACGGTGGTGAAATTCGCCGCCGAGAAAGCGGTGTTCGACGCGGTGCACTACACCGTGAAAGACGCGCTGGACGGCGAGGGGCGGCCAAAAGCGGCGGAAAAGCCCTTCTATCAGACCATGACGGCACAGGAATTCCTGAAACGGCCGAACGCGCCAAAGCCTTCGCAGGCGGCGATGCTGCCCATGGGGAAGGCCATCGGCTCGGTTGCGGCAAGACCGGCGGCTACGGAGCCGGTCAGACCCGCGCCTGTCCCTGTGCCGGCCGCACCGGCGATGGCCGTTCGGGATGTGGCGCCGGAGCCGGACAAGCCGTTCACGGCGCCGGCCGCGCCGGGCGTGGTGTATCACATCACGCCGCCGGAGGTCCGCACACCGGCGGAGGAAACGGCGGAACGACCGGAGACGACGCCCTCCCCTGCCCCGGCCGCGGAGCCGGAGCAGCAGGAGATCACCATGCCGGAGGGCCCCGCCGCGGCGGAGCAGCCCTGGCGCGTGGCGGGCGAGGTGCTGAAGACGTATATCATCTGCGAGGACGCGGAACGGAACGTGTGGCTCATTGACAAGCACGCCGCCCATGAGAGGATGCGGTTCGACGCGCTGAAGGCGCGCACGGAGCCGCCCATGCGGCAGCTGCTGCTGACGCCGGCGGCGGTGACGCTGGCGGCGGAGGAATACACCGCCGTGCTGGAGGATCTGGAGCTGCTGGCGGACTGCGGGTTCCTGTGCGAGGACTTCGGCGACGGCACGGTGCTGGTGCGGGAGGTGCCCGACGATGTGCGGGCCGAGGACGCCGCCGCCACGCTGGAGGAGCTGGCGCAGAAGCTGCGCCTGCACAGCGCGGACCGGGCGGCCCTGCGGGACGAGGTGCTGCACACCGTGGCCTGCAAGAGCGCCATCAAGGCCGGCATGACCAGCGATCCGGCGGAGCTGCGGGCGCTGGCGGCGCAGGTGCAGTCCGGCGCGGTGCGCTATTGCCCCCACGGGCGGCCCGTGGCGGTGAAGCTGAGGGAATATGAGATAGAAAAAATGTTCAAGAGAGCGTGAACGGCGGGGACTGTCCCGCCGGAGGGCGCAAAAAGAACGTACAGAGAAGCGAGGTGAGGACATGGACAACAAGGTCGTCTGCGTGGTGGGGCCCACGGCCTGCGGCAAGACGAAGATGGGTGTGGCGCTGGCCAAGCGCTTCGGTGGCGAGGTGGTGTCCGTGGACTCCATGCAGATATACCGGGGCATGACCGTCGGCACCGCCGCCCCCACGGCGGAGGAGATGGAGGGCGTGCCCCACCACATGGTGGCCGTGGCGGACCCGGCGGAGAGCTGGTCCGTGGCCCGGTACGTCCGGGAGGCGGACGCGTGTGTGCAGGACATCCTGCGGCGGGGAAAGCGGCCGGTGCTGGTGGGGGGCACGGGGCTGTATCTGGACGCGCTGGTGCGGGGGCAGGACTTTGCCGCCGGCAGCCAGGGCGGGGAGATACGCCGGGAATTGCAGGAAAAGCTGGCGAAGGACGGCGCGGGGGCGCTGCTGGAGGCGCTGCGGGCCGTGGACCCGGAGAGCGCGGCGCGGCTGCACCTGCGGGACGAAAAGCGCATCGTCCGGGCGCTGGAGGTCTATTACGAGACGGGGGAGACCATCGGGGCGCACGACAGAAAAAGCCGGGAGATACCGCCCCGGTACGACGCGGCATACATCGGCCTGGCCTTCCGGGACCGGGAGGATATGAAGGAGCGCATCGACCGGCGGGTGGATGCGATGGTGGCACAGGGGCTTTTGCAGGAGGTGGAGACACTGCTGCAAAGCGGCCTGCCCCGGGACGCCACGGCCCTGCAGGCCATCGGGTACAAGCAGTTTCTGGCGGTGGCCGAGGGCCGCGCCACCGTGGCCGAGGCCATCGCGGAGGTAAAGCTGCGGTCACGGCAGTACGCCAAGCGGCAGCTGACCTGGCTGCGGCGCAACGAGGCCATCCGCTGGATATTATGGGAAAAAACGCCGGATTTTTCGGCGGGGTTACAAAATGCGACAGAATTCCTCCTGTCCGCCGGGGTATGCTGATAGCGGCGGGCGGAGGCAGATATTGTGCATATCGTCCGTACAGACATACAAGGAGTGGACGATCATGCAGAAGACAAACAACTTACAGGATATCTTTCTTACCAAGGCACGGAAGGAGAATGTGCCGGTGACACTGTTCCTGGTGAACGGCTTTCAGCTGCGGGGCGTCATCACGGGGTTTGACTGCTTCGTGGTGGTGCTGGACAGCGAGGGGCGGCAGCAGGTGATCTACAAGCACGCCATCTCCACCATCGCGCCGGCGCGGAATGTCACGCTGTGGGAGGACGCGGAGTAAGAGAACATAGACAAAGAGGAAAGCCCATGAACACTACCTCAGACAACAACACGAACATCCCGGCGGGGAGCAACAAGCGCTCATCGCCGCTTTTGAAGGTGCTGCCTATCGCGGTGCTGGCGGCAGTGCTGGTGTACTTCGCCGCGCAGGTATACAACTACTTCGCCGACCCGATGACCATCACGCTGGTCTATGAGGCACAGGCGGAGGACGTTATCTCCATGGAGGGCTGGCTGGTGCGGACGGAGGAGCCGCTGCCCGGCCAGACCGGCACCGTGTCCCGGGCTGTGCAGGAGGGACAGCGGGTGGCCGCCGGCGAGACGGTGGCCACGGTGTACAGCGACGACAGCGCGCTGCAGACCGTCAGCCGGATCGAGACGCTGGAGCTGCAGCTGCAGCAGCTGCAGTTCGCCCTGACGTCCTATCTGGACCCGGACGCGGCGCTGAAGCTGGACACCTCCATCACCGGCGACATCCTGACCCTGCGCCAGACGCTGAGCGCCGGGGACTATGCCGCGGCGGAGAGCGACCTGGCCGCGCTGAAGGCCGCCGTGCTGAAGCGGGACCACGGGAGCTATACGTCACAGGAGGAGATACAGGCGCAGGTCAAGTCGGTGGAGAGCGAGATACAGCAGCAGAAAGCCGCGCTGTCCGGTGCGAAGACCGTGACCGCCAAGGCCTCCGGCACCTATTCCGCCGTGTGCGACGGGTACGAGAGCGTGCTGACGGAGGCGTTTCTGGAGGACGTGACGCCCAGCAAGCTGAACGGCGTGAAGGCGGCGGCGGAGCAGAGCAACGTGGGCAAGCTGATCTACGGCGACACCTGGTACTATGCGGTGGTGCTGCCGGCGGAGCAGGCGGCGGCGCTGAAGGATATGGGCCGGGTAGATGTGCGTCTGGCCAAGGGCTTTGACCAGAGCATCCGCATGAGCGTGGTGTCCGTGTCCCGGGAGGAGAACGGTCAGGCGGCGGTGGTGCTGTCCAGCACACGGTATCTGGCACAGACCACGCTGCTGCGTCATCAGGCGGCGGACGCGGTGCTGCACACCTATCAGGGCTTGCGGGTACCGGCCGACGCGCTGCGGGTCAGCGCGGACGGCACCACCGGCGTGTACTGTGTGGACGGCGAGAACGCCTCCTTCCGGCCGATCGAGCTGGTATATCAGGGGGAGGGCTATGCGCTGGTGAAGCCCGCCGAGGGCGTACGGGACACACAGACCCTGCGCTCCGGCGATCAGGTCATCGCCACGTCCGGCGAGCTGTATGACGGCAAGGTCATCCGATAAACACGGCGGCACCCGCCTCCAGCGGGCGCACGCGGCTTAGATACGAAAGAGACAAGGAGGCACAAGCGATGTCTATTCGGGAAAATTTGGAAGCGATCCGCGCCGAGATCGACGCGGCGGCACGGGAGACGGGCCGCACCGGGGCGGATATCACACTGGTGGGCGCCAGCAAGATGAACGATGCCGCCGCCTGCCAGGAGGCCATCGCCGCCGGCATCGACGCCCTGGGCGAGAACCGGGTGCAGGAGATGACCGCCAAGCTGGCGGAGGACGCCTATCGCGGCGCGCCGCTGCATTTCATCGGCCACTTGCAGCGCAACAAGGTGAAGCAGGTGGTGGGCAAGGTGGCCCTGATCCAGTCCATCGGCTCGCCGGAGCTGCTGGCCGAGGTGGACAAGCAGGCGGATAAGCTGGGCATCGTGCAGGATATTCTGCTGGAGGTGAACATCGGCGGCGAGGCGGCCAAAAGCGGCTTTGCGCCGCAAGAGGTGGAAAACGCGGCGGCACAGGCGAAGGAAATGGGCCATGTGCGGGTGCGGGGACTGATGACCATACCCCCGGCGGACGCCACACGGGAAGAAAATGTGGTATATTTCCAAAAAGTACAGGCACTATATGTTGACATAAACAGAAAAATGTACGATAATGAATTAGAATATCTTTCTATGGGTATGAGCGGCGATTTTGCCGATGCCATTCGCGCGGGGGCCAACATGGTCCGCGTGGGCACCGCCATTTTCGGCGCAAGAGACTATTCCAAATAATACGCGGGAGGTATTGCACATGGGCCTGATGGACGAGCTGAAGAAGATCATTCATCCCTACGATGATGAGGATTATGATTATGAGGACGATTTTGAGGAGCCGGTAAAGGAGTCCTCCCGTTCCCTGTTTGACGACCGCAAGGACGACCGCCGTGAGGATCGCCGCAGCGAGGACCGCCACAACAAGGTGGTGAACATCCACGCCACCACCCAGCTGAAGGTGGTGCTGGTGAAGCCGGAGCGCTTCGAGAACGCCTCGGAGATCGCGGACCATCTGAAGGAGAAGCGCACGGTGGTGCTGAACCTGGAGTCCACCAACAAGGACGTGGCCCGGCGGCTGATCGATTTCCTGTCCGGCGTGGCCTATGCCGGCGAGGGCAAGATCAAGAAGGTGGCGGCCAATACGTACATCATCACCCCCTACTCTGTGGACATCATGGGCGACCTGATCGATGAGCTGGAGAACAACGGATTGTACTTCTAAAGAAATCATATAACGGAGGGATCGGCAATGTTTACACCCCAGGAAGTTTCCGAAAAAGTATTCCCGAAGGCGTCATTCGGCGGCGGCGGATACAATATGGCGTCTGTGGATGAGTTTCTGGACGCACTGACGGAGGACTACACCGCCCTGTTCAAGGAGAATGTCACGCTGAAGGCCAAGCTGAAGGTGCTGGCCGAGAAGGTGGAGGAGTACCGTTCCACCGAGGAGGCCATGCGCCAGGCGCTGCTGACGGCCCAGAAGATGGCCGCCAAGCTGGTGCAGGAGGCCCAGAGCGAGAAGGAGAAGATCCTGGCCGACGCGCAGGTGGAGGCCCAGGCGGAGATCCATCGGCTGGACGACGAGCGCAGGGCGGCGGAGAAGAAGCTGCAGGCCGCACAGGAGAAGACCGCGGCGTTCATTCGCCGCAGCGAGGAGCTGTGCCAGGCCCAGAGCGCCTTTTTGAAGTCCCTGCCGGAGTTGGACTTCGTGCCGGAGCAGCCGGAGTCCCCTGCCGCTGAGCCTCAGGCCGATGTGGTGTCCGCCATCGAGCAGGATATCCTCAGCAAGTACATCGACGCGCCGGAGGAGAAGGGCGCCGGGAGCGCCGTTACCGACGAGCCCACCATCAAGCTGCCGCCGGTGGACGGCAGCGCCATCCCCAGCGATTTCCGGCTGAGTCTGGACGAGCTGAAGTTCGGTCGGAACTACAGCGGAGACAAGTAAGCACAACAACAAAAGGCGGCCTTGCGCCGCCTTTTTTCCACGGAGGAAGACGGTATGACAAAGCCCATCATCGCGCTGCTGTATGACTTTGACAAGACGCTGTGTACCACGGATATGGAGGACTACGCCTTTATCCCGGCCCTGGGATACACCCCGGCGGAGTTCTGGCACAAGGCCAACACCTTCGGCCGGGAGAACCGGATGGACGGGCTGCTGGCGTATATGTACACCATGATCGTCGAGTGCCGCGCCCAGGGAAAGGACCTGAAGCGGGACTTTCTGGTGGCGTGCGGCCGCAGCATGGAGCTGTTTCCCGGCGTGCGGGAGTGGTTTCAGCGGATCAACGCCTTCGGTGAGCAGCAGGGCGTGACCATCGAGCACTATGTGCTGTCCTCCGGGCTGAAGGAGATCATTGAGGGCAGCGGTATTGCCCACGAGTTCAAGCAGATCTACGCCTGCGAGTTCTACTATGACGAGGCGGGTGCCGCCTGCTGGCCCAAGCTGGACGTCAACTTCACCAACAAGACCCAGTTCGTCTACCGCATCAACAAGGGTGTGCTGGACGTGGCCGATGACAAGACGCTGAACGACTCCATGCCCGACGACAGCAAGCGGGTGCCCTTTACCAACATGATCTATGTGGGCGACGGGCTTTCCGACGTGCCGTGTATGAAGATGATGCGGTCCTACGGCGGGCAGGCCATCGCCGTGTACCAGAGCAGCAACCGGGCCGGCGTGGAGGACCTGCTGGCCAAGGGACGGGTGGATTTCATCTTCCCTGCCGACTACCGGGAGGGCACGGGGCTGGACGTGACGGTGCAGAACATCATCCGTAAGATGGCCATCAGCGATGCGCTGACCGCCGAGAATGTCCGCCAGATACAGTCCATCGGGCATACGGAGGTGCCGGGACAGGCGGGGTTGTTTGAATAAAAGGCATAAAAAGAGACGGCCGAGGCCGTCTCTTTTATTTGGCTGCTTCAGTCAATTTTGGTCTCATAGTATTGCATCCAGGTCAGCACATCGTTTTCGAATTTCAATGAAAGACCGCTGTGACTCGACATATCGAAAAAGACAATGTCGCCCTCAGAGGCTCTACGGGTGTCGACACTCAAACGATATTCCTCAGAACCATCGGGGAATACCAGAGGATTCCAATCAAACCTTGCGGAGGAATGATCGACAAGAACTTGACACCAGGGCGTCATTTGAAGCTGTGCGTAGACCTGCTCCCGAGTCATGCCGGTCATTACCCCGCAGGCAGAAAAGGCCACAGAAGGCGACTCGAGATGGACCGCCTTTTTGGAATTGGCCTGCATATAGCTGTCCAAAGTCATGCTGTCAAATGTGGCGGCACTGACCAAAGCGTACAGATTTGTGCTTATGCATTCATCTGTCCACTGGCAGAAGGCCTCGTCCCCCATTTCCGCAGCCTTTTCAGAAAAAGCGTTAAACAGAGCAAGCCCGTCCTCGCCCATCAGATCATAGATCACGACATTGCTGCCCCAGGCCCCAAAGGGGGAAACGTCAAAATACTCGCCTAAAAAACAGCTGTTTTCAAAGTAAAGCTCGTCGAGGCCCATTGCCTCCCAGCCTAAGGCGGTAAGACAGTCGGCATTCGCCTGCGCCTGACCCTCGGTATCGCCCAGCAGGAGATATAGCTGTGCCATGCGCTTATAGGCAAGATCAATGTCCATCTCGTTCCAGGTATCTGTTTCCTCGGCGGCCACAGCCTTTTTCAGGCCCTCGATGCTGCCGGGGAAGTCGCCGTCGCAGGCCAGCTGTATGGCGGCCTCGTACAGGGCGCGGCCGTCGCTTTCCACGGAGGCGGTATCGCCGTCATCACCGGTGGCGCCGGCGGGCTGTTCGCCGCAGGCAGTCAGCTTCAGGACCTTGGCCAGGGCCAGCAGCAGGGTGATGAGCTTTTTCATGTTGTTCTCTCCTTTACCAGAATTTCCCTTTTAATGGATATATACAAATAAAATATACCATGTATGGATAGAAAAGGCAAGCGAAATAAATAAAAACCGCCCCGGGCCATTGGTCCGGGGCGGTCTGCACGCTGTTTACTTTTTCTTCTTTTTGCCCACGATGAGCAGCACTACAACGGCGATGACGGCCACGACCACCAGGGTGATCCACAGGCCCATGTTGCTGGTGTCGCCGGTGAGGGGGCTGGCACAGGCGACGCACAGGCTCATGGCCGCGGCGCACACCGCGCACAGCAGCGCGATCAGTTTTTTCATCTTTTTCACCTCATTTTAACGGTTTCTCCATTCCACCGCCGCCGGCGGGGAAATACATACAGGCGCAGGTCTATTGTACCATAGTTTTTGGGTTTTGCAACCCCGGAAACGTGCGCCCTGCCGCAGGGAAGGACCGGCGCCCCCGCCGATGGGCAGGGGCGCTGCGGTTTACAGATAGTTCAGCGGGTTGACAAACGTGCCGTTGAACTTGACGCCGAAATGGCAGTGGTTGCCGGTGGAGCGGCCCGTCGAGCCCATGCGGGCGATGAGCTGGCCCTTGTGGACCTTCTGCCCCAGGGACGCCACCAAACTGCTGTTATGCCCGTAGTACGTCTGATACCCGTTGCCGTGGTCGATGATGATCAGATAGCCGTACCCGCTCATCCAGCCGGAGTACGTCACCGTGCCGCCGTCGGAGGCATAGATGGACGTGCCGTAGCTGTTGCCGATGTCGATGCCGCTGTGGTAGGTGCTGCCCAGCAGGCTTCGATAGCCGAACCGGCTGGTGAGGATGCCGGTGCAGGGCCAGGAGAACGACCCGGTGGGATACCAGGTGGGCCGCTCCTTCGTGCCGCGGAGCTGCTGCTCCGTCACCGGCTGGGACAGCGTCACGCTGGCGACCACCTCGCGCTCCGTCTCCTCGCCGTTGATATACGTCACGTTGGCGGTCATGTCCGCCTTGCCGTACACGCCCGCGGACGTGACCTTATACTCACCCTGATACATGGACGCGTCGTCGGTGTACTCCACCTGGTACGGCACATCCTGCACGTACCGCTGCCGCTCCACGTTCACCACCGTCAGATAGGGCACGGCGTTGCTGATGGTCAGCACATCGCCCACCCGCAGGATCTTCGGGTCATAGCCGGGGTTCAGCTTCATCAGCGCTTCCACGCTCAGGTCGTATTTCTCCGCGATGCTGTAATAACTGTCGCCGGAGGTGACGGTGTACGTCACCTCGCCCTCCTTCGTCTCGTTGAGGATCTCGGCGATGTAGCCCAGGTTCATCACGTAGGACGACTCCACGTACTCCTGCCGGATGTCCACTTCCTCCGCGAAGTAGGCGTTCACCGTGTCCGCCGTCTCATAGCCCAGCTTCAGCTGCTCCAGCAGGTCCTCCAGCGCGCCGGAGCGGGTGGTGGCCACCACCTTTTCGCCGTCCACATACAGGACATAGGCGTAATCCACCACGCCGAGGGTGTCGCTCAGTGTCTCTTCAAACTCATCGTCGGAGATCAGCTCGCGGCGGGGGAAAACACCTGTTTCGGCGGTGAGCAGCGCCGTATCCACGGTGTAGCCGCCGTCGCCGGTGGTCGCGCGGGTGACATCCTCCAGCTCCGCCACCACCTTTTCAGCGGCGCGGCGGGAGGAGACGATGCCAAGGTCCTGACCGTCATAGGTCACCTGAGCGCCCAGAGTGTACAAGGACAGAACGGTGGCCGCGGCGGCGATGGCCATGGCGCCGCACAGGAATGCCACCGGGTGCAGATGCATCTTCTCAAAAAAGTGGCGGCGTTTGCCGCCCATCCAGGTCAGTGCCTTGCGCCGGTTGGAGAAGCCCTCGCGTATGGCGGCGGCCCGGCGCTCCAGGCTGCCGCGGAAGAAGAGGAACAGCTGGGCTGCGCCGTATTCGGATTCGGGGAACCGCCTGTCGCGGTTGGCGGCCGCCAGAGCCCGCGCATTGCTGCGCAGATCGGACAGCCACCGACCGATGCGGCGGAAGCCTGCTTGTATGTTCAGGGTGAACAGATCGTGGTGCTCATCGCAGAAGCTCCGCCAGCTCATTAAATTGTCACGCCACAGCTGCCACAGCTCCGATAGGGTCATGTGCTCCCGGTTGGGGTCGCGGTCGGCGGCTTTTTTCTGTTGTTGATCCTGCGTCATGGTGTAAGCCCCTAAAAGTTACAAATAGTTACAAAGCGTATGATACAATGATTTTCCCCTCACGTCAAGGATTAAATTGTAAACAAACCTTGCTGTGAAGAGAAAACCTTATAAAAAGGGGCTTTAATGGGGGGAACGGCGGGTTTTCGGAAAAAACTTTTTGATGAAAAGCGACGGGACAGTGGCCGGGGCGGTCAAACGCGGTCTGTATTGTTCCTGATAAAATAAAAATCCAAGCCCCGAAAGGGGGCTTGGATTTTTTCTTTTTCAAAGCTGCTTGTCCAGGGAACGGATCAGCTGGGCAATGGCGTTGTCGCGGCAGTCGGGCAGGCGGCGGACGCCGGGTGTGTGCAGCACCTGGGGAATGGCGTTGGCGGGGGCGTAGCCCTGGCCGGCCCAGGTGAGCATACTGATGTCGTTGGCGTGGTCGCCCACGCAGATCACGTTTTCCCGTGCCACATCCAGCAGGTCCGCCAGACGCCGGACCATGCCGCCCTTGTTGGCGCCCTTGGCTGTCAGTTCCACCAGGGTCACGGCGCTGGGGACTACCTCATAGTCGTGGTACCAGGGCCGGGAGGCCAGAAAGTCCAGCAGGGCGGGCAGGTGCGCCTCCTCGGTGGAGAAAAGGGCCTTACTGATGGGGGACGGCACGTCGTCCATGGTGTCTACCTCGATGGACGGCGCGTGGGTGATGTGCATATGACGGCGGGTGACGTCGTTGGCGTTCAGGGCGTGGATGGTGTTGTCATCGTGGTACAGCTCCACAGCCACCTGGGGCAGGGCGGTGACGACCTCCGTGACGTGCTGCCGGACGGAGTCGGGCAAAAAGGCCGTGACCAGATACTTTTTCTGCGGGAAGTCGTAGATGGCCGCGCCGTTGAACAGTACGGTGGGACCGTTCATGGGGATGCCGTCCACAACCGTTTCAAAGGCGGGCTTGGCGCGGCCGGTGGCCACGGAAAAGATGCCGCCGTTGGCCATGAAATATTCGATGGCGGCGCGGTTCTCGTCAGAGACGGGGGGCATATCCACGCACTTTTGCAGGGCCTCCTCGGTGTAGACAAGGGTGTTGTCGAAATCGCTGACCAGCAGCAAACCGTTGAATTTACGCATGATTTACGCCTCCGTGCCGCCGTTGGGCTTACTGCCGCCGCTTCTGCGGCGGGGCCGATGGCGGCTGCGCTTCTTCTCACCGCTCACGGTACCCTGGCCATCCCCGGCGGGCTTGACTGCCTTGGGCGCGGGTGCGCCGGTGCTGCCGGCGGCGTTGGCACCGCCGTTTCCGCCGCGGCGTCCGCTTCTGCGGCGGCGATCGCCGCCCTCGCGGCGGGGCTTGCCGCCTTCGGTGGGGGTATCGGAACGCGAGGCTTTTTCCGCAGGGGCGGCGGACTTCTCCGCCGTGCGCTTCTCGCCGTCGCCCCGACGGCGGCTGCGGCTCCGGCGGCCGCGTTTCTTTTCACTCTCCGCCGCGGCGTCCGGGTCGAAGTCGCTGAGCAGGGTGATAGTGGGCAGCTCCTCTTCGGCCAGGGGCTCCACATAGCGCTCGGGGCGCTTGTCGGGGACCGCGATTCCCTCGCGGCTGCCTTTGCCGTTCCGCAGGACGCAGACCTCGCAGTTGTGGTAGCAGCGGGGACCGTCGGTGCGGTCATCCAGGCGGACGTTCACCGTCTCCTTCAGCACGTTCACATCGCTGACGTTGCCGGTGCCGTCCGGCGTCAGGACGAAGGAGTCGTTCTTGGGCAGGCGCTTAACGGCATCCTCATAGGCGTCCTGTTCATATTTCAGGCAGCACATCAGCCGGCCGCAGGTACCGGAGATCTTGGTAGGGTTCAGACTCAGGTTCTGGGTCTTGGCCATCTTGATGGACACGGGCAGGAACTCGTCCATGAACTGGGCGCAGCAGAAGGGCCGGCCGCAGATGCCCAGGCCGCCGATCATCTTGGCCTCGTCGCGGACGCCGATCTGCCGCAGCTCGATGCGGGCGCGGAACACGCTGGCCAGGTCCTTGACCAGCTCGCGGAAGTCCACGCGGCCGTCGGCGGTGAAGAAAAACAGGATCTTGCTGCCGTCAAAGCTGCACTCCACCCGCACCAGCTTCATCTCCAGCTTGTGCTGCTGGATCTTCTTTTTGCAGACGTCGAAGGCTTCCTTCTCACGGCTGCGGTTGTAGGCGGCGGTGTGTTTGTCGTTGTCGGTGGCGATGCGGAGGACGGACCGCAGGGGCTTGACCACCGCGTCATCGGGCACCTGGTGGTTGCCCGCCGCGCAGTGGGCGAATTCCGGGCCCTGGGCGGTCTCCACGATCACGTCGGTGCCGGCGGGGATCGTGAGCCCCTTGGGGTCGAAGTAGTATTCCTTGCAGCCGCTGCGGAAGCGGACAGAGATCACATCGGTCATAAAAGTTCCTCCCATTTCACGGCGAGGGCGCCCAATATCTGGCCCACGCCCGCATTTTGGTCACATTGTTCGGCAAAGCGCTGACTGGCCGCGCACAGTCCCAGCAGCTGCCGCGCCGTCAGCCTGTCCGCCAGCAGAAGGGCTGCCTCCGCACAGGAGGGGTCCGGCCGCGCCTTGCCCTGCTGCACCAGCAGGGCTTCGGCCGCGGCGCGCCACAGCTCCTCCAGCTGGGCCTGCAGCGTCTCGCGCTTCAGGGACTGCTCGCGGGAGAGCAGCGCCGTGGTCACCGGCAGCAGACGCCCGGAGGCAAACGCACGGCACAGCTCCGCGGTACCGTCGCTGAGGGGCGCGTCTTCCCCGTCGTATTTCAGCAGAGCACAGCGGGAACGGACGGTCTCCAGCAGGGCGGCGGGAGCGTCGGCGCAGAAGATGAAAGCGGCATAGGGCGGTCCCTCCTCCACCACCTTCAGCAGGACATCCTGATCCCGCTGGTTCAGCTGGCGGCAGTCAGAGACGACGTATACCTTGCGCCGGGCCTCGTTGGGGCGGATGTACACATCCTTACGCAGGGCGCGGACTGCTTCCACCGTCAGCTCCTTGTGCTCTGTATCCAGCACGGGGATCACGTCCGGGTGGATGCCCTCCAGTACCTTGCGGCAGTGGCGGCAGCGCAGGCAGGGCCTGTCCGTCCCCTCGCAGACGTGGGCGGCGGCGAGAAACCGGGCAGCGGCGGTCAGGTCACCCCGGCCCGTCAGGATGACCGCGTGGCTGAGACGGTCCTCCCCGGCGGCGCGGCGCACGGTGCGGGTGAATATGCTGTTTTCCTGGGGAAGCTGGACCATGCGCGTACCTCCCGGTAAAGTGCCTACTAATTCAATATAATAGTATACCACAGGAGTGGGGGAATAGGCAAGACACAAAATCTTCCCTCCGTTCCGCCGGGAGAAGCGCGCCGGGACGGCGGCTTTGCGGGTGCTGCGCCAAAAAGGACGGAAAATAGAGGAAACGGAAATGTGTTATCGGTTTACGGCGAGTGTCCGCAGAGGAAACAACATTTTTTTGTAAAAATATCCGCGACAGGGTTGCTTTTAAAAAAAAATATGACTATAATAAATTGTTCTCAATGTTTGGTACAACTATTTAATATACGGAGGAACTGCAATGAGCAAGAAGTATTGTTACCTGTTCACCGAAGGCAACGCCAAGATGCGTGAGCTGTTGGGCGGCAAGGGTGCGAACCTGGCGGAGATGACCAATATCGGTCTGCCCGTGCCCCAGGGCTTTACCATCACCACCGAGGCCTGCACTCAGTACTATGAGGACGGCCGCCAGATCAACGGCGAGATCATGGCGGAGATCATGGAGTATATCGAGAAGATGGAGAAGATCACCGGCAAGAAGTTCGGCGATCTGGAAAATCCCCTGCTGGTATCCGTGCGCTCCGGCGCCCGCGCCTCCATGCCCGGCATGATGGACACCATTCTGAACCTGGGTCTGAATGAGGACGTGGTGGACGTGATCGCCAAGAAGTCCAACAACCCCCGCTGGGCGTGGGATTGCTATCGCCGCTTTATCCAGATGTATTCCGATGTGGTCATGGAGGTCGGCAAGAAGTACTTTGAGCAGCTGATCGATGCCATGAAGGAGAAGAAGGGCGTGACCCAGGACGTGGAGCTGTCCGCCGAGGATCTGAAGGAGCTGGCCATGCAGTTCAAGGCCGAGTACAAGTCCAAGATCGGCAGCGACTTCCCCACCGATCCCAAGGAGCAGCTGATTGGTGCTATCAAGGCCGTGTTCCGCAGCTGGGACAACCCCCGCGCCAATGTCTATCGCCGCGACAACGACATCCCCTATTCCTGGGGCACCGCCGTCAACGTGCAGTCCATGGCCTTCGGCAACATGGGCGACGACTGCGGCACCGGCGTGGCGTTCACCCGTGACCCCGCCACCGGCGAGAAGAAGCTGATGGGCGAGTTCCTGACCAACGCCCAGGGCGAGGACGTGGTGGCCGGTGTGCGTACCCCCATGCCCATTGCAGAGATGGCCGAGAAGTTCCCCGAGGCCTATGACGAGTTCGTGAAGGTCTGCAATATCCTGGAGGATCACTACCGCGATATGCAGGATATGGAGTTCACCGTGGAGCACGGCAAGCTGTACATGCTGCAGTGCCGCAACGGTAAGCGCACCGCTCCCGCCGCGCTGAAGATCGCCTGCGACCTGGTGGACGAGGGCATGATCTCCGAGCAGCAGGCCGTGGCCATGATCGACCCCCGCAACCTGGATACCCTGCTGCATCCCCAGTTCGACCCCAAGGCGTTGAAGGCCACCGAGCCGGTGGGCAAGGCGCTGCCCGCCTCCCCCGGCGCTGCCTGCGGCAAGATCGTGTTCAACGCCGAGGACGCCAAGGAGTGGGCTGCCCGGGGCGAGAAGGTGGTTCTGGTTCGTCTGGAGACCTCTCCCGAGGACATCGAGGGCATGAAGGCCGCCCAGGGCATCCTGACCGTCCGCGGCGGTATGACCTCCCACGCGGCCGTTGTGGCCCGCGGCATGGGTAAGTGCTGCGTCTCCGGCTGCGGCGCCATCAACATGGACGAGGCCAACAAGCAGTTTACCCTGGCAGGCAAGACCTACCACGAGGGCGACTGGATGAGCCTGGACGGCTCCACCGGTAATATCTACGACGGCGCTATGCCCACCGTGGACGCCAATGTGGGCGGCGATTTCGGCCGCATCATGGCCTGGGCGGACAAGTTCCGCCGGCTGAAGGTCCGCACCAATGCCGACACCCCCGCCGACGCCGCCCGCGCCCGCTCTCTGGGTGCCCAGGGTATCGGCCTGTGCCGCACTGAGCATATGTTCTTCGACGGCGACCGTATTGCCGCCATCCGCGAGATGATCTGCTCCGACACCAAGGAGCAGCGCGAGAAGGCTCTGGCCAAGCTGCTGCCCATGCAGCAGGGTGACTTTGAGGGCATCTACGAGGCCATGGAGGGCTGCCCCGTCACCATCCGCTTCCTGGATCCCCCTCTGCACGAGTTCGTTCCCACCGAGGAGGCGGACATCGAGCTGCTGGCCAAGGATATGGGCAAGACCGTGGCCGACATCAAGGCCATCATCGCCTCCCTGCACGAGTTCAACCCCATGATGGGTCACCGCGGCTGCCGTCTGGCCGTCACCTTCCCGGAGATCGCCGTTATGCAGACCCGTGCCGTCATCCGCGCCGCCATCAACGTCCAGAAGAAGCACCCCGACTGGAACATGGTGCCTGAGATCATGATTCCCCTGGTGGGCGAGGTCAAGGAGCTGAAGTTCGTCAAGGACGTGGTGGTCAAGACCGCTGACGAGGAGCTGGCTGCTGCCGGTATGAACATGAAGTACCTGGTGGGCACCATGATCGAGATCCCCCGCGCTGCGCTGACCGCTGATGCCATCGCCACCGAGGCGGAGTTCTTCTCCTTCGGTACCAACGACCTGACTCAGATGACCTTTGGCTTCAGCCGTGACGATGCCGGCAAGTTCCTGCCCGCTTACTACGACAACAAGATCTATGAGAGCGATCCCTTCGCCCGGCTGGATCAGGTGGGCGTGGGCAAGCTGGTGGAGATGGCCTGCAAGCTGGGCCGCGCCACCCGCCCCGACATCCATCTGGGCATCTGCGGCGAGCACGGCGGCGACCCCTCCAGCGTGGAGTTCTGCCACCGCGTGGGTCTGGACTATGTGTCCTGCTCCCCCTTCCGCGTGCCCATCGCCCGTCTGGCCGCCGCACAGGCTGCCATCAAGGACGCCAAGTAAGGGCTCGATTTCCCGCATAATCATAATACCAGGCGCCCGGCTATCAGCCGGGCGCTTGTGTTTTGGGCGGAAGCATGGTAAAATATAACAATAGATCAACAAAAGCAGACAAACGGGGTCGTATTATTTGCTGGAGGGATCGTATGGAAAGACGAGGGAATAAGGTCGATATTGTGCAGAGGGTGTCCTGCTGGATATCGGATATGGCGTTTGCCAGGTTTAAGAGCTTTAGTGATCGTGTGCTTGGAATACAGATCGATGAGATTCCGACTGTGGAGAGCATCCTTATGCGGCAGAATTTTTCGGTCGTATTTTATGCAGCCATTCTGTTTATACTGACCAACGGGATCTACCTGGTCAAGAACATCGCGGCGCGCTCGATGATCCCCATTGACATGGTGCCGCTTTACATGATGATCGGCGGCTCGCTGGCGATGCTGGTGTTTACGATCGCCTATAAAAAGCGTGGAGGAGAATACGATGCGCCGCCGGCGCGGTTTGCGCTGCTGGCCTACTATGGGGTGGTGATCGCCAGCGTTACCGTCTTTATGGTCTCCTGCAACTTTCACCGGGTCGGGTTGTCCATCTCCATGTGCTATCTGTTTGCGATCATGATCGCGCCCACATACCGCCGTGTGGATACCGTGGCGGTATGTGTTCTGATATTGATCAGCTGGTGGCTGCCCGGACAGCTTCCCTACGCGGAGAACTATGATCTGTTCAAGCATTTCCTGCTGCGATTTTCCATCATTGTAGGTTTTATCGTGCTGCGGTCCATCTTCCTTCGGCAGTCTGCCAACGAACGGCACATCAAGGAAATGGGTCACGCTTTCATCAAGCTGGCCTACAACGACGTGATGACGGAAACACTGAATAAAAAGGCGATGGAGACGTATGGCACGTTCATTGCCGATAAAACCGCGCCGGAACGGGTCAGCGTCATTATTTTTGACGTGGATGATTTCAAATCGTACAACGACAACTACTCCCACATGAAGGGCGACGAAGCGCTGCGGCGTGTGGCCGGAAGCGTGGTCGGGGTGTTGGCGGCGGCTGACCGGTATCTCTTCCGCTTTGGAGGCGAGGAGTTCGTGGCGATCCTGCCGGATATCGGTGAGGAGGAGGCCCGCCGTATCGCCGGTGCGCTTCTTGACGCGGTGCGCGCCGCGGCTGTTCCAAGAGAGGACCTGCCGGACCGGCACATTGTTACGGCCTCTTTCGGTGTTGCGTGCGGGACAGGCCGGGAATTGAAGGACTTTTCACTCATCGCAAAGGCGGACAGGCAGCTGTATATCTGCAAAAACAACGGAAAGAACTGTGTGGCGGCCAGCGGCGCCATATACAGATGAGGTACGCAGGCGCCCGGCTATCGGCCGGGCGCTTGTGTTTTGCGGGGAAATATGATAGGATGACAATATAAAGAAGCGGGGAAATATGATAGGATGGCAGGACAAAGAAGCAGGAAAATATGATAGGATGACAGCACAAAGAAGCGGGAAAATATGATAGGATGACAGCACAAAGAAGCAGCAAAACATGATAGAATGACATTACAAAGAGGCGGAAAAACTGATAGGATGACAGGACAAGGAAGCAACAAAACATGATCGGATGGCGATACAAAAAAGTAACGGAGGGGATACCGCTATGTACGAACTGATACAGCTTACCGAGAGGACGTATTACATCAAGAGCCCCACCAACATCGGCCTCTTCCGGCTGGATGAGAAAAACGTCTGCCTGATCGACAGCGGCAACGACAAGGACGCGGGGCGGAGGATACGGCAGGTGCTGGACGCCAACGGCTGGCAGCTGACGGCGATCTACAACACCCACGCCAACGCCGACCACATCGGCGGGAACCGGTATTTGCAGGGACAGACGGGCTGTAGGATCTACGCGCCGGGAATCGACTGCGCGTTTACCCGGCACCCGGTGCTGGAGCCGTCGTTTCTCTACGGCGGATATCCGCCCAAGGACCTGCGGCACAAGTTTCTGCTGGCACAGGAGAGCGACGCGGCGGAGCTGACGGCGGACAAGCTGCCGGAGGGCTTTGCGTCTATCCCCCTGCCCGGGCACTTTTTCGACATGGTAGGCTTTCGGACGCCGGACGACGTGGTGTTTCTGGCGGACTGCCTTTCCAGCCGGGAGATACTGGACAAGTACCAGATCGGCTTTATTTACGACGTGGCCGGGTACCTGAAAACGCTGGAGCAGGTGCAGGCCATGACGGCGAAGGTATTTGTGCCCGCGCACACGGAGGTGACGGAGGACATCGCCGATCTGGCGCAGTACAATATCCGAAAGGTGCATGAGATCGCGGAGAGGATCGTGGACCTCTGCGCTGTGCCCCGCGGCTTTGAGGACATCCTGCAGCAGCTGTTTGCCGCCTACGGGCTGACCATGAGCTTTGAGCAGTATGTGCTGGTGGGCAGCACGGTGCGGTCCTATCTGGCGTGGCTGAAGGACACGGGGCGGCTGACAGCCCTGTTCGAGGACGGCTGGATGCGCTGGGCGCGGGTGTGAGCGCCAACGGAATACGAAAAAAACAAGCGCCCGGCTTAGGCCGCCTGGCATAAGAAAACATACGCCGCAAAAGGCGCGTTTCGCGCAGCCCCATCGTTGCGCCGCCTTGACAGACATCCAGTATGCCTGCGGCGGCGCGCCTCGGCTCTGCACAAAACGCGCTCTTTTTCGGTGCGAAGCAGTTTTGTCAAAGTAAATTCGAGCTGAAATTGGCTGCAAAAACGCCCGCATGCTGACGCATGTGGGCGTTTTTGCGGTCGATTTCAGCCGGATAGACACAGGCAAAACCGTGTGTTTTCTTGTGTCAGGCGGCCTTTCTGCCGGGCGCTTATTTTGCGGCACGTGCCGCAGGGGGGAAGAAATTTGTGAGAGAGGGATGTGTCAGTTAGTTGTACTTCTCCAGGTACTTGCCGAACTCCTCCAGGCCGGCCTTCAGCACCTGGGGATCGCGGAAGGCGCCGTAGCCCACGCGGATGGTCTTGGGCATATCGAAGTAGTCGCCGGGGACCACCAGGATCTGCTCAGTGGCCATGGCGTCCTTGGCCAGGGTCTCGGAGTCCACGTCGTAATCATAGTCGATCAGGCAGGTGGTGCCCATGGCCTTGGCACGCAGGTGCAGGTGGGGCTGGGAGGCCACCCAGTCCTCCACGATCTTGCGGTTGGGCTCCAGAATGGAACGGGCGCGGGCCCACAGGGCCTGGTAATGCTCCAGCGCGATGGAGGCGATGATCTCGTCCCAGATGCCGCAGCAGATGGTGTTGTAGGAACGGCGGGTCTTCATGACCTCGTACATCTCGTGGTCGCGGCAGACGATCCAGCCGATACGGGTGCCGGCCATGGAGTACATCTTGGACATACTGCTGATGGAGATGGCCTTGTGGTAACCGTAGTCCAGAATGGAGGGCATATAGTTCTCGTCCAGCCCGCGATAGACCTCGTCGCAGAGGATCCAGGCGTCGTGCTTGGCGGCGATGTCCACGACCTTGCGCAGACCCTCGTCGTACAGGGTCACGCCGATGGGGTTGTTGGGGTTGGTCAGGACGATCATCTTGGTGTTGGCGTCGCAGGCCTTGTCCAGGGCGTCGAAATCCAGCTGATAGTTATCCTCGGCCTTCAGCTGGACCACGCGGGTCTCGATGCCGCTGCCCTTGGGGATATCGTAGTGCTGCTGATAGGAGGGCTTGATCACCACGCAGTTGTCACCCGGCTCCAGCACGCTCATCAGCACCAGGTCATTGGCGCCGGTGCCGCCGTGGGTGATCATGACTTCCTCGGGCTTCACATTGCCCTTGGGGTAAATGCCGGCCACCGCCGCCTTGATCCGGGGGGAGCCGGTGGCGTCGCCGTGGTGATAATGCAGGCTCATGGTACGCATTTCGTTCAGGAAAGCGTCCAGATCCTCGCCGGTCAGGTCAAACAGCTCGTCCATACGAAGGGCGCTGACGCAGCTGCTGCCCAGATTGATACGGGCGAGAGAGTCCATGGGATTCAGCCACTCTTCCACACCAAACCATGCCAGTTTCATTTTATTGTCCTCCTCATTTCGTCTGTTTTGTAGGGTAAGCGGATATATTCCGCGGGGTTACAGGTCGGCCTGCAAGCCCACGCCCTCGGCCAGTGCGCGGTCGATGGCTACCTTGGCGGCGGCCAGATCCAGAATGTACAGGCCGGTGGCGTCGAAGATGGTGGTCTGCGTGTCGCTGGTGCGGCCGGGGACCTTGCCGTCGATGAGGTCACCGATCTCGCCGGTGATGTCGTCGGCACTGATGACGCCCTGCTTGATGGGCAGCTCCATCTCGCCCACGCGGATGCACTGGGCACGGTCGTCGGCGTAGAAGGCGGCGCCCTGGAAGATGGTGCTCTCGATCTCCTGCTTGGATTCCATGTCGGAGCCCAGGCAGCTCAGATGGGTGCCGGGCTTCAGCCACGCCTTCTGGATGATGGGCTTGCGGGAGGGTGTGACGGTGATGATGGCGTCACTGTCGCCCACGGCGGCGGCCATATCCAGCGCCGGCAGGAACTCCACGCCGGAGGCGTCGATGCCGAAGTCATCGGAGAGCTGCTGGGCAATGTGGGCGGCGAACTGCACCGCGTTGTCGGGGAACATGGGGTCGGCGATGTAGACCTTATCGATGGCCGGACGCAGCAGCAGCGTGGCGGCGATCTGGAAGGGGGCCTGCTTGCCGGCACCCAGGATGAACAGGTGCTTGGCGTCCTTGCGGGCCAGCAGGTCCACGCCCAGCGCGCCGGCGGCGCCGGTACGCATACAGGTGACGTAGGAGGCGTCCATGACGCTGACGGGAATACCGGTGTTGGAGTCGTAGACCATCATGATGCCGTTGAAGGGCGGCAGGCCCTTTTCCCGGTTCTCGGGAAAGTTGTTCAGCATCTTCAGGCCGTGGAGCTGTACGCCCTTGATATAGCCGGAACGGATGTCCATGGCGGCGTGCTCGTCCACGAATTCATAGTTGACCAGCGGCCAGATCACGGACTTGCCCTGGGATTTCAGACGATAGACCTCGCGCACCTCCTGGATGACTTCCTTCATGGAGATGACCTGCTTGACCTGCTCGCGGTTCAAAATCAAAACGCTCATATACATCCCTGTCCTTTCGTTTTTTCGGGAGGGCAGAGAGGGGCCGCGCCGGCCGTGCTCCGCCTCAGTTTGATGTCATTGTAACCGGGAGATGTTGCGCCGCGCGTGGGAAAAGCGTTGAATTTCCGTTGTTGCTAAACATTTTAGCAAATCATGCCGCGCTTTTCAACAAACGATTTGGTACATTTGCCGCCGGGGACACAGCGCCACTGGACAGACGGCCCGCCCTGGTGTACAATACGGCCATAACACAACACGGCTTTCAACAGGAGGACGGGACGCTATGTACGCGGATATCATCATTAAAAACGGGCGCTGCGTGACCATGTGCGGCGACGGCGGGGCCGACTGGGTGGCCGCGGCGGGGAAAATGATCTGCGCCGCAGGCCGCGGCGATGATTGGCAGAAGCTGGTGCGCCCCGGCACGCAGGTCATCGACGCCAGGGGCGGCACGGTGCTGCCGGGGTTTATCGACAACCACTTCCATGTGATGCAGACCGCTGTGAACATGATGAGCGTGGATCTGGGCGGTGCGCGGTCCCACCGGGAGCTGGGCGAGATGCTGGCCGCCGCCGAAAAGCGGGAGGGCGCGGTGCTGGGCTGCCAGGTGGAGGAGTCGCAGTTCGAGGAAAAGCGTTTTCCGGACCGGTATGTGCTGGACAAGTATTGCAGCGACAGTCCGGTGGTGCTGTTCTCCAAGGAGTACCACGTCAGCATGCTGAACACCCACGCCCTGCTGTATTACAAGGTTCCCTTCTCCCTGGAGGGCGTGGAGCTGGACAGCAGCGGCCTGCCTACGGGCATTTTCCGGCGGAACGCCAACTATGTGCTGCGCTCCAATGTGCTGCGGAGCCTGCCGGACGAATTCCGCATGGAGGCCATCCATCTGGCCATGTCCCGGCTGCTGGAAAACGGAATTACCACCGTGGCGGCCATCGAGGGCGGCTGGCTGTTCGACGACCGGGACGCGGAGTTCATCTACGCCCACAGCGGCGAGTTCCCGGTGGATATGCCGCTGTTCTACCAGACCATGGACCTGGCGAAGGTCTGGAAGCTGGGACTGCGCCGGGTGGGCGGCAATATTATGGTGGACGGCACCCTGTCCAGCCACAGCGCCGCCCTGTCGGCGCCCTACGCGGACCGGCCGGACTACCGGGGACAGATCTTCCTGCCCCAGGATGGACTGGACGAGTTCGTGCAGCAGTGCTACCGGCAGGATATGCAGCTGGCGCTGTACAGCATCGGCGACCGGGCCATCGAGTCCGTGCTGCTGGCCCACGAGAGGGCCATCCGTCAGGGCGGCAGCACCGCCCTGCGCCACCGCATCGAGCACGCCATCATGGCCACGCCGGAGCAGATCGCCCGGGCGGCGGATATGAAGCTGATCTTCTCGGTGCAGCCGGCCTACGCCTATCTGTGGGGCGGCAAGGGCGGTATGTACGAGCGCCGGGTGGGCGAGCGCTATCTGCGCTCCAACAACTTTGCCGCCATGTTCGCCGCCGGCGCGGTGGTGTGCGGCGGGTCGGACAGTGACGTGACGGAGCCGCGGCCCATGCTGGGCATCCACGCGGCGGTGAACCGCGCCGTGCCCCAGTGCGCCGTGTCCGTGGAGCAGGCCATCGAGATGTACACCGTCAACGGCGCTTACGCGCTGTTTGAGGACAAACGCAAGGGGAAGCTGGCGCCGGGATACCTGGCGGATATCTTGGTGCTGGACCGCGACATCCGCGCCGCGCCCGCAGAGCAGCTGGAGCAGACCGACGTGACCGTGACCATCAAGTCCGGGTCGGTGCTGCACAGCCGGCAGTGAGGTGACGGCCATGCTTCAGATCAGACTGTTTGGCAAGCCGCAGGTCATCTGCGACGGCACGGACATCACCCCGGAGCTGGGCAACAAGGGCTGCGCCCTGCTGTGTATCCTGTTTCTGCGGGGCGGGGACTACTACGCGCGGGAGAAGCTGGCGGCCTACCTCTGGCCGGACAGCGCCGCCAGCGCTGCCAAGTATAATCTGCGCTATACCCTGTGGAAGATCAAAAAGAGCACCGATACCGGCGAGGGCGGGCGGTCGCTCATCAAGCTGGACCGGGAGTACTGCTGCATCGACCGGGCATACGACTATATCTGCGATCTGCAGACCATCGACGAGATCGACCCGGAGACCCGGTCGGCGGACGAGCTGAAGCGGGCGTGTGACGCCTTCGGCGGCGAGCTGCTGGAGGGGTACTATTTCAACCACTGCGAGGACCTGAATGAGCTGATCCTCAGCCAGCGCATCTATTATGAGAAGCGGAAGAACCGGCTGCTGATGAAGGCGGCGGAGCTGTATGAGCAGCGGGATATGCTGCCGGAGGCTGTGGGCATTCTGGAGCGGGTCATGGAATACGAGCCCTACAACGAGCAGCTGGCCCTGCGGCTGATGACGCTGTATGAGCGCGGCGGCGACCGCAGCCGTGCTATCCGGTTTTTCAACGAGTTCCGCAACCGGCTGGCCTCCAATCTGGAGATCTATCCCGGCAGCGCCATCACGCAGAAATACGCGGAGCTGAAGGCCGCGCCCGCCGCGCCGGAGCCGGCTCCGGCAGCGGACAGCGTTCCCGGCCTGCATGTGCGGACCTACTGCCTCCGGGCGGTGCCCTGCTTCTGGATGGCGGACACGGTGGGGAAGCTGCTGGACGCCGTCGGGAACGACGTGCGGCCGGACGACCGGACGCTGCTGCGGGTGCTGGGGGCTATACAGCCCGCTGCGGCGGCGTGTGCCGGTGTGGAGGGCGAGGTCACGGCCGCGCCGGCGGCGGTGGCCCAGGCGTTTATCCGGTGGCTCACCGGTCTGGCGGCGCGGCAGCCGCTGGCGGTGCATATCCGCCGCGCCGGGGAGATGGACGACGTCAGCCGCGGTGTGCTGGAGTATCTGCTGGCGGAGCGCCCTGCCGGGTTGACGCTGCTGACAGAGGACGGCTGCACTCTGGGCGATATGCCCAGCGGAAAATGACGGCGGAAAGTGCCGGATATTTGCCGGAACAACGGACGCATCCGAACTTTAAAGCGCGAAAGCGCCTGGAGAGGCGTTTACCCCGGGTAAATATTTTTGGCAGATATGACGGTTGACGGTGGCTCCCTGTTGTGATATCTTACAGAAAACTTCGGGAAAGGAGAACGCCACACATGATGAAGCAGCTGTACAAGGCATACGCATTTAGCTTTTACTTTACCTATGCGGATAAAGTAAGAGTGATTTGTGATGCCCGGAAATGCTGCTGATGAAATGAGGACGTTCTCCCACGGAGACGCACTGACATCAAAGCCGCCCTATGGATCACAGATCCACAGGGCGGCTTTTTTGCAGCCAATTTTTCAAAAACACCCATCAGGAGGAACCACACCATGAAAAAGAACATCACACGGCGGCTGATGACCGCCCTGCTGGCCGCCGCCGGGGCGGCCGCATGGCCGTGCAGCTGGGCGGTGTGATACTGGGTGCGGTGATCTACTACATCGTCTATCAGGTCATCATCTTCGCCGGCTTCGACACCGACCTTCTGAAAATGTTTTCCGCCGTGGTGGTGGCCGTGTTCCTGGGCGCGCCCCACGTCAAAGCACAACTGAAAGCCCATTCCCGCAGTAAGAAAGGAGACAGCGGCCATGCTGAAAATGGATAACATCACTAAGACCTTCAACAGCGGCACCGTGGACGAGCGCGTGGCGCTGGACCACCTGAGCCTGACGCTGCGGGACGGGGATTTCGTCACCGTCATCGGCGGCAACGGCGCCGGAAAGAGCACCATGCAGAACGCCATCTGCGGCACTTGGCAGCCCGACGAGGGCAGCATCGAGCTGGACGGCGTCAACGTTTCCTCTCTGCCGGAGTACAAGCGCGCCCGCTACCTGGGCCGCGTATACCAGGACCCCATGATGGGCACCTCCGCCGGCATGGAGATCGAGGAGAACCTGGCTCTGGCGGAGCGCCGCGGCCGGCATCACACCCTGCGTCCCGGCATCCGCCGCGGCGAGCGCGAGGACTATCGCCGCCGCCTGCGGGAGTTGGGTCTGGGTCTGGAGGACCGCCTGACCACCAAGGTGGGCACCCTCTCCGGCGGACAGCGTCAGGCGCTGACGCTGCTGATGGCCACCCTGCAGAAGCCCAAGCTGCTGCTGCTGGACGAGCACACCGCGGCGCTGGATCCCCAGACGGCCCAGCGGGTCATGGACATCACCGACCGCCTGGTCCGGGAGAACCACCTGACCACGCTGATGATCACCCACAATATGCGCGACGCTATCCACTACGGCAACCGCCTGCTGATGCTGCACAACGGGCGGATCGTGCTGGATATCTCCGGCGAGGAGAAGGCCCGGCTGACGGTGCCGGACCTGCTGGCACTGTTCAGCAAGGTCAGCGGCCAGGAATACGACAACGACCGCGCCCTGCTGGCGTAAACGCGAAGCCGGGGACTGCCCGTGAGGACAGTCCCCGGCTCTCTGCCCTTGACGGGCTGTGCGGCGGATGGTATGATGGTGGACGAAAGCGCCGGGACCGTTCCGGCGCAGGGGAGGACGCCATGAAAAAGATAGACAACTGCGAGAATTCCACCGTGCTGGTGGCGCTGCTGCTGGCGGGCATCCTGCTGGTCATGGGCGCCTACCGGCTGTTCTCCTGGCTGTGCAGCCGGGGGCTGACGGACACGCTGACCTGGGTGCTGGGCGCGGCGGCGCTGGTGCTGGCGGCGCTGGGCCTGCTGCTGGCAAGCCGCAGCTTCCGGCGGCTGAAGGAGCTGCATCTGTAAGAGAACACCCCTGACCGGCAGGTCAGGGGTGTTCTTTCTTTACAGCTCGAGGGTCGCCGGCACGGCGTCCGCCGGGATGGGGCAGTTGTACCCGCCCGCCGTCCGCTGCCGGAACTCGGCCTTGGCGGCCTCCAGCAGCGCGGGCTGCTCCAGCAGATCGATGGCGGCGGCGCACAGCACCTTGCCGGCGTGCACGGTGGCCTTATGGGCCATGGGCGTCTTGTTGCAGGACACCACCTGCCAGCTGTGGCAGGGGACGTGGTTGGGCCACACCGCCACATGGAGCTGTGCCGTGGGGCACTGATAGCTGACATCGCCCACGTCGGTGGAGCCGGCGTTGAAGGCGGGCCCCTGATACAGCGGCATCAGGAAGTCGTTGAAGTGGCCGGTCTGCATGGCCTTCACCTTTTCGGCGAAGGCGGGATCGTTCTCCGCGCCCACGCCGCCGGGGACGTCACGCCCCTCGTAGGTGGCGGACAGTGCCTCCATGAAAGCGTGCTCCTCCGCCGTGCAGGGCGGTACGCCCAGCTGGGAGAAGTTGTCGTACAGCACCTTCTCCAGCGCGTGGTTGCACACGGTGTCGGACAGGCCGTCCACGAAGCGGCGCTCGATGGTGGTGTCCGTCATCAGCGCCGCGCCCTGCGCGATCTTGTCCACCCGCTGGTGCAGGGCCATGCAGTCCTTGACGAAGTTGGAACGGATCATGTACAGGACGCTGGCCTGGTGCTGCACCACGTTGGGGCTTACGCCGCCTGCGTCCAGAATGGAGTAGTGCACCCGGGCGTCGCGGGGCATATGCTCCCGCAGGAACTGCACGCCCACATTCATCAGCTCTACCGCGTCCAGCGCGCTGCGGCCCCGCTCCGGCGCGGTGGATGCCTGGGACGCCAGCCCGTGGAACGTGTAGATCATCTGGATGCAGGAGTTGGTGGAGCCGGTAGTCACCTCGCTGCTGTCGCCGGGGTGCCACGTCAGCGCCGCGTCAAGGCCGTACCACAGGCCCTCCCGAGCCATATAGGCCTTGGACGCCACGCCCTCCTCGCCGGGGCAGCCGTACAGGATGACGGTGCCGCTTTTTCCGGTCTGGGTCAGATAGTGCTTCAGGCCGATGGCGGCGACCATGGCCCCCGCGCCCAGCAGATTGTGGCCGCAGCCGTGGCCGCTGCCGCCCTTCACCAGCTCGTGGTACGCGGTGCTGCCCGCCGCCTGCGAAAGGCCGGACAGCGCATCGTACTCCGCCAGCAGGCCAATGACCGGCCCACCGCTGCCGAAGGAGGCGGAGAAGGCGGTGGGGATGCTGCATATGCCTTCCTCCACCTGAAAGCCCTCAGCCTTCAGCACCTTGACGAACAGGGCGGCGGACTTTACCTCCTGCATGGACAGCTCGGCATAGTCCCAGATGGCGTCCGCCACCTCTGCCACCAGTTCCTTCTTCTCGTCAATGGCGGCCAGCGCCGCCTTTTTTGCATCGTTCATTGTCTGCTCCTTTTTCACAGCACCTTCTTCAGGAAATCCTGAAGGCGAGGGCTCTGGGGGTGATCGAAAACATCGGCGGGGGTGCCCTGTTCGGCGATCTTGCCGGCGTCCATGAACAGCACGCGGCTGCCCACCTCTTTGGCGAAGCCCATCTCGTGGGTGACCACCACCATGGTCATGCCGGACTGGGCCAGCTCCTGCATGACCTCCAGCACCTCGCCCACCATCTCCGGGTCCAGGGCGCTGGTGGGCTCGTCGAACAGCATGACCTCCGGCTCCATGGCCAGCGCCCGGACGATGGCCACACGCTGCTTCTGTCCGCCGGACAGCTGGGCGGGGTAATCGTTGGCTCTGTCCGCCAGGCCCACGCGCTGGAGCAGCGCCATGGCCTTCTGCTCGGCCTCCGACTTGGGGACTTTTTTGATCTTGATGGGCGCCATGGTCAGATTCTCCAGTACCGTTTTGTTGGGGAACAGGTTGAAATGCTGGAACACCATGCCCATTTTCTGCCGATGGAGGGGGAGGTCCACCTTCTTGCCGGTGATGTCCACCCCGTCGAAGATGATGGAGCCGGAGGTGGGCGTTTCCAGCAGGTTCAGGCTCCGCAGGAATGTGCTCTTGCCGCCGCCGGAGGGCCCGATCACCGCGATAACGTCGCCCTTGTACACGTCCACCGTGACGCCGTCCAGCGCCTTGACGTCGCCGCCGTTGTAGTATTTCTTCAGGTCCTTGACCTGGATAAGCGTCTGTGCCATCAGATATGCACCTCCCGCTGCTGCTTCCGCTTGCGCCCATAGCCGTTGTTCCGGTCGGCCTTCTTCATTTTTCTTTCAAAGTGGCCGAACACCTTGCTGAGCACGAACGTCATAATGAAGTAGATGACGCCCACGATCACCAGCGGCTCGATGGGCAGGTATGTGGCGCCCTTGACCACCAGGTACTGGGTCATCAGGTCGCCGATGAAGAACGTGGAGCCCAGGGACGTGTCCTTGATGATCATGATAAACTCATTGCCCAGGGCGGGCAGGATGTTCTTCACTGCCTGGGGCACCACCACGAACCACATGGCCTTGCTCTCGCAGAAGCCAAGGCTCAGCGCTGCCTCCTTCTGCCCCGGATCTACCGCCTGGATGCCGGAACGGATGACCTCGGACACGTAGGCCGCGCTGTTGCAGATCAGGGCGATGGCGATGCAGAGGAACTTCTGCTTGTTCAACGCCGGGATCAGCATGGGCAGGCCGAAATAGAAAAAATACAGCTGCAGCAGCATGGGCGTGCCGCGGATGATCTCGATGTAGATGGTGGACAGCCACCGCAGCGGTGGTATCTTCGACATCTTCATCAGTGCCAGCACAGAGGCGAACACCGCGCCGAAGGCCACGGTGATGGCGGCCAGCGCCAGCGTGTACGACACGCCGTCGATGAGGAATTTGTCCCAGTATTTCAGGAACAGGGCGGCCAGCTTTTCAAAGTCAATGAATTTCATGGTGATTTCCTCTTACTGTGTATACGACGGCGGGTACGGCTTTCGTACCCGCCGCCGCGGTGTATACCCGTGTCAGTTCAGTGTCAGCTCCTGTGCGTTCTCGCTCTTGCCCAGCTCTACGGCGTCCTTGTACCAGCCGTCGTAGAGGTTGGCCTCCTTGGCCTGTGCCAGAATGGCGTTCACCGCGTCCAGCAGCTCCGTCTCACCCTTCTGCATCATGATAACGTTGGCGGAATACTCGGCCTTCACGTCGAATTCCCAGGTGCAGATGACCAGATCGGGGTTGGCGTCCACGATCATCTCCGCGTTGCCGTAGGCCACGGCCAGCGCCTCGATATTGCCGCTCTTGAGCTCCATGACGCCCACGGTGATGTCGCCGATGGAGATGGGATTGGCGTCCGTCAGCTGCTCAGTCACCAGCTGCATCTGCAGGGAGGCGTTCTGCGCGCCCACGTCCTGACCGGCCAGATCCTCGGGGGAGGTGTACTTATCCGCGTTCTCCTTTTTGATGAGCAGGGCCTGTCTCGTCTCGTTTTCACCGGCGTAGTAGTAATCGCTGAGCTCATAGTTCTGGGCTCTGTCCTCCGTCCAGGAGTAGCCGGAGATGCTCATGGGAACGGAGCCGGTGTACACGGCGGTCTGGCTGGCGTCGAAGCCCATAGGCTCGATGACCAGCTCAACGCCCAGGTTCTCGGCGATGTACTTGGCCAGCGTGATGTCAAAGCCCACATACTGGTCCTGACCGGTTTTGGAGGAGTCCACGAACTCCATGGGGGAGAAGTCGGGGCTGAGGGCCACGGTCAGCACGCCATCGGCCTTGATCTTTTCCAGCGCGTTGGCCGGCTCGGTCACGGTGTCGTCATCGGTCTTGCCGTCGGTCGTCGTATCAGCCTTGCTGCCGCAGGCTACCAGAGAAAGCGCCATCATCAGCGCCAGAAGCAAAGAAACAAAATTTTTCATGGTCGTATATCCTTCCGTATATGGTGAATATTTATTCATGTATAAAATGTATGTGGTCGGGAGAGCTCATGCCGCGCGGTGCAGGCGGTGCGCCTGTCGTCGTCGCGGCAGTGCCATCGTGCCAACCCCTTTGCTGTGGTGATTTTTCATGGGTCGTACCGCCTTTCCAGTGTGCGTTTTCCGGGGATGGACTTGCCGCCGTCCGGTGCATCTCTCTCGTTGATGTTGCATAATTTACCACCACAGTCCGGGAATGTCAAGGCAAAATTGAATATTTATTCGCAGAATATGTGATTTTAGTGAATACACTTACAGCATCGGCTAAAGCGGCGGGTCATTTGCATCAAAATGACGGGATCCGCCAGCAAAAAAAGAGCACCGCCTTTAGGCCGCCTGGCATAAGAAAACATACGCCGCAAAAGGCGCGTTTCGCGCAGCCCCATCGTTGCGCCGCCTTGACAGACATCCAGTATGCCTGCGGCGGCGCGCCTCGGCTCTGCACAAAACGCGCTCTTTTTCGGTGCGAAGCAGTTTTGTCAAAGTAAATTCGAGCTGAAATTGGCTGCAAAAACGCCCGCATGCTGACGCATGTGGGCGTTTTTGCGGTCGATTTCAGCCGGATAGACACAGGCAAAACCGTGTGTTTTCTTGTGTCAGGCGGCCTTTCGGCGGTGCTCTCTCGTGTCGTGTATGTGAATTACTCCTCCGTCTCGATCAGGCCGTAGCCGCCGTTGTTGCGGTGGTACACCACGCACACGGCGTTCGTCTCGATATTGCGGAACACATAGAAGGAGTGCCCCAGCAGGTTCATCTGCAGAACGGCCTCGTCGGTGGTCATGGGCTTGACAGAGAAGCGCTTGGTGCGGATGATGTCGAAGTCGTTGTCCTCCACCACGTCGAATTCGGCGGGCACGGTGGACACCAGCGCGTCGGGCCGCAGGTTCTTGGCCAGGCGGGTCTTGTTCTTGCGGATGCGGCGGTCGATGAAGCTGACGGCCTCGTCGATGGCGCTGCGCATATCGCCGTCGGGATCCTCAGTCTGGGCGCGGAACAGCGTGCCGTTGGCGGCGCGGATGGTCAGCTCCACCACACAGCGGTTTTTCTTCTCCACAGCAAAGGTCACAAAGGCGTCTGCCTCCTCCGGAAAATACTTGTCCAGCTTACTGATCTTTTTCTCGGCGTATTCCTTGATGGAGTCGTTGAGAGAGATCTTCTTGCAGGCGAATGTGAACTTCATAGTGTTTGCTCCTTTCCGTAACGGGTAACGGTGCAAGGGTCAGGGAGTGGTTTCCCCTTATCCTTGACTAATTATAGCAAATATGTCTTGCGTTGAAAAGAGGGTTTGGAAGAATTTGTGAAATATTCACAAAAAATTCGCGGAACGGTCAAATTCGACAGGTCTCGACTTTTTCCGCCAAAATGCGGCAAAAGCTCCTATTTACAAGCGCTTCGCCCCGGTGTACTATACGGTTCGGAGGCTTTCCAATATCCCACCCGCTTGCGCCGTCCCTTCCGGGGGCGGCGTCTTTTTGCCTATGGCCCCGCCGTTCTTGTATTTCCCCGCCGGGTGTGCTATACTGTCCACGATATTTTAACTTCGCCCCCGCCGGGGGCAGGGAGGTCCTCTTGGAAAGAACACAGGTACAGATCCCCGCCGCGCAGCTGGACCGCCAGCGGGATTTTGAAGCAAAGCTGAAGGAGATGCACGCCGCCCGGCCCCTCCGCGCGCTGGTGGACACCTTCGGCTGCCAGCAGAACGTGGCCGACAGCCAGTATATCATGGGTATGCTCCGGGCTATGGGGTGCTCGTTCACCGACGATCCGGCCCAGGCGGACGTGGTGGTGCTGAACACCTGCGCCATCCGCGACCACGCGGAGAAGCGGGTGTACGGCAATCTGGGTGCGCTGACCCACACGAAGAAGGCCAACCCGGCGCAGGTGATCTGCCTGTGCGGCTGTATGGCCCAGCGGCCGGAGGTGGCCGAGAAGGTGCGCCAGTCCTACCGCCATGTGGATCTGGTGTTCGGCCCGCAGGCCCTGTGGAAGTTCCCCGAGCTGCTGTATCAGGTCTATACCCAGCGGCGGCGGGTGTTTTCCGTGGCGGATGAGCACGGCGCCATTGCCGAGGGTATGCCGGTGGTCCGCGAGGGCCGCACCCGCGCGTGGGTGTCCATCATGTACGGCTGCAACAACTTCTGCTCCTACTGCATCGTGCCCTACGTCCGCGGCCGGGAACGCAGCCGCGACCCGGAGAGGATCATCGACGAGGTCCGGGAGCTGGTGGCCGACGGCTTCCGGGAGATCACCCTGCTGGGGCAGAACGTCAACTCCTACGGCAAGGATCTGGGCACCGGCTATGACTTCGCCGATCTGCTGACCGACCTGGACAAGATCGACGGCGACTACCTCCTGCGCTTTATGTCCTCCCAGCCTAAGGATGCCACCTATAAGCTGTTCGACGTGATGGCCGCCAGCCGCCATGTGGCCAAGCAGCTGCACCTGCCGGTGCAGTCCGGCTGCGACCGGGTGCTCCGCGCCATGAACCGTCCCTACGATGTGGCCAAATACCTGGACCTGATCACCTATGCCCGCAGGGTCATGCCCGAGCTGGTGCTGACCAGCGACGTCATCATCGGCTTCCCCGGTGAGACGGAGAGCGAGGCCATGGAGACGGTGGCCCTGGTGGAGAAAGTCCGCTTCGACGCCCTGTTTACGTTTATCTTCTCCCCCCGCCCCGGCACCCCGGCGGCGAAGATGGAGGACCCCGTCCCCCGTGAGGAGAAGCAGCGGTGGTTTGACCGGCTCTGTGCCGTGCAGAACGGCATCTCCGAGGAGCTGCACCGCCAGTATGTGGGGCAGACGCTGCGCTGTCTGGTGGACGGCGAGAGCGACGACGCCCGCTGGCCCCTGACGGCCCGTACCGCCGGCGGACGCCTGGTCCACTGCACCGGCGACCGGGCTGATCTGGGCGAATACCGGGATGTAAAGATCACCGACAGCAATACCTGGGCGCTGTTCGGCACGATCGAATAGAGCAAAAAAAGAAACCGCCGCAGGCCACATCTTCATAAGTACAAATTGTGGCACAAGGGCGGCTGATGCGAAATGCCCCGTCGCAGGGATTTCCTGCGGCGGGGCATTTTTGACATCTTTAGGCAAAGAAATAAAACCACAGCTCTAACAAGGGAAGGAAAAAATCTTTAACACGAGTAAAACCTCCTATTGCAATATGCTGGTAAAAGCTTGCTGGCCGTTTTACTAGAGCAATAGGAGGTTTAATGCGTTTTAAGAAAGATGAATACAAAAATTCCGCAAAGTAAACTAACTTTGCGGAACTCGCAGCTCATAAACGTTGCATGAGCGCACTACCCATCAGTTGTGTTGGTATAAACGTTTCTTGTACAGGTAAAAAGCAGATGTTTTGTACGGCCTGTGACTTATGGGCTAATGATGGGTGATGGTACAGATTCAAAGTCGTCTTAATATCTGAGTGTCCGAGCATTTCGCTCACACTTTTCACATCTATTCCCCGTTCAACACAGCGAGTTGCATAGGTGTGGCGCAGAATGTGAAAATTTCGATAGTGAACTCCGCATTCCTTCAAAAACAGCTTGTACTGGTATTGACAGGTACGAGGGGCCATAGGTGCGTCCGTGCCTGTCATTAAAAAACTATCTATTGAATTAGAAAGACGCACTTGTTTCAGCAACGCTAACATATCTGCAGGAATGGGTATCCGTCGTAGGGATGATAAACTTTTAGGGGGCTGGATCACCAGTTTGCCTACTCCATCTACGGTCAATCTCTGTACTGTGCGCTGGACAGAAATTACTCCCGACGAAAAGTCAATGTCAGACCACCGTAGTGCACACAACTCTCCTAAACGCAAACCACTGTTCAATGTCAGCAAAATAGCTATTCCTAGAATACTCGGTACATCGAGTACTCTATTGGCAATGGAGTTTATCTCTGCATCTGAAAAGATTTCCGGCATATTTTGCCGATACTTCGGGAGTTTTGCGCCATGTGCAGGACTGCTGCAATTGAATGTAGTCTCTGCATACTTTAAAACGCCCTTCAATAATGTGCCTATATCTTTCAACGTCTTCTGTGACAGCTCGCTATCTATCTGTTTTTGCTGCAAAAAAGATGTGAATGCTTTTGTTGATAACTGATCTACACATACACGGCCCAACGATGGGAGAATATGCTTTCGCAGCATCTGCTCATAGCGCAGGTAAGATGAGAGCTTTATAGTGTTTTCCTTTTCGGCCAAGAAGCCTGTTACGGCCTCTTGGATAGTGACCACACCTCTTTGCTGAATGGCATTCTTCTCAGTTTTAGGATAACCCCTGTAGCGTGAATCATTGCTCCTAATAATTATCTGTTCTGAGTTTTTGGCCTTAGATGCCTTGCGGATGTAGATGCCTCTTTGCGACCACTGCCGTGTTCCTGCATTACAATACTCTCTTTTGCAATGCTGCATAGTCATCCTCCTTTGCCTATCAATCTCAAATTTGTCTACAATATTCGAATGTTGGAGAACTTCCATTAATCAATCGATTATTGCACTTTCCTGTTGACTTCTGCCAATAAGTGTAGTACATTTATATCACAAGATGCTCCGCAAAGTTAGTTTACTTTGCGGAAGTGCGGCAGGAAGGCCATTACATTTCTGTATTATGCCTTAATATACCCTGCTGATACACATAAAAACTTCATAGGCCCTGGGATGTCTTACAGCGGTTATCCGAACTGCGTTCTGTGCGCGGTCAGGTAATTGCATAAAAGGAACGGGAATAATAATCCCACGCGAACGGCACCGTGGGCGCAAGAATGCACCAAAACAGCAGTAGCTGTTGGACGAAAGTCCGCCATTGAGGGATGCCCCTTGAGAAGGTAGGTAGCAAACGAGGAGCAGCAGCTCCGTGGCGCGAGGCGGGAGACTTGTATGATTAGGGCCATTAGCGGTGGGCGGATTCTCCACGCGTTGTGACAGGAGTGCTTGTTGTGACAGCTATCATAGCTTGTTTACGCACTTCTATTTTGGGTGCTTGCCGCTTCTTTCAGTTTAGCTGAAGGAGGCGGCATTTGTCATCATTGAGGGGGAAAATATGTCAAACAGAGATCCACGCCAACGATTTGACTATCAAAATTGGTTAAATAGTCAGGTCGCCGAACGAGCTAAAGCCTCGCTGACAGCGCGGGATGCAGCGTTCGCCGAGAACAATGCCGGGGTGACTCGTGCGGCCCTAACGCAGTATCTAAATGTATGTGCCGCTGCGCTGGGGCATAGTCCCAGCCCCACAGAGATCGACGGTGGTGCGTTTATCGAGCAGCGATTCGGCAGCTGGGATAATGCCATGACAGCCGCAGGATTGCCCCGGCCAAGAACCACACCTAAACTTAACAACACACTGCGTTACCGCATGGAAAAAGAAAAGCTGCTGCCGCTGTTTCTTTCCGAACGCAAGGAGAAGAAGCGGCAGAAGCAGATCGAGAAGAACCTGCGGCAGGGCCAACTGACCCACGAAAAGGCCGTGAAGCGCCGCGCAAAACGGGCAGCAGCCGAGGCTAAGCAAGCTGCCGCCGAAAAAGACACCAACCCTTGTCAAGCCATGACGGTCTGAACGGAGACTGTCAGCTTTCCATAAGGGCAGGAGGGGTTCGCCGACCCCTCCTGCCGTCCTCAAACTGTTACCCGGTAAGCACGTCATGATGGCACATGACGAGTTTATAAAATTTTTAAGGAGGAAAATGACATGAAGAAGAGAGTACTGTCTCTGCTGATGGCAGTCATGATGCTCGTAGCCCTTGTGGTTCCGGCATCTGCCACAACAGACACAAGCGGCACTGTGACGGTGTACGTCACCTACGGAATGTTCACCGAGGGTGGTATTGGAGAACAGCCCGCCTATCGGGGAGGCATCCCTACTTCCACCAACATCAACGCAAACTTCTATATTTCGGACTACACCATCAGCATCAGTGATGTTTTCGACTGCTTGGCGGACACGCAGAGCGCCTACGCAAAGCCGACCACGACACCTTCGAGCTTCAAAACGCCCAATGTGCTGGATGCCCTTTTGGTTGCTTTTTGGCTGAACGGCACTGACATTACGGACTCCAATAAGGTAGTCGCCGGTTGGGATGCAAACCCCTTGGAAGGTAACCCTGGCGGTTATATTAACGGTGTCTATCCCCAGTATGCTACCTACGGCAATCCGTATCCCGATACCGAGACTATCAACGGCGTTGTCTATAACAAATATAGCGGCAGCGGCTGGAACATTGCCTATGGCAGTAATGCAAGCAATATCGCCGCCACGGGTACGTACAGCACCAATGTGACGCTGACAGACGGAATGATCATCGTTTTCGACTTCAGTCCCTACTGCATTTACGAGGTACAGAGCAACAGCTAAATACATACAGCAGAAAAGATAAAGGGGCGGGCACACATCGCCCGCCCCTTCCTTTTATAAGTTGATTTTAAGAAAGGCAGTACACGAATTATGAAAAAACGATTGGCAAGCCTGCAAGCCGGGCTGCTGGCACTGGTGCTATTGTTCAGCCTGCTGCCGGTAAGTTCGTTTGCCACGGAACTAGATGCTGCGCCTGATTCAGTCATTACGACACAAGAGGACGCCGCCGCTGACCGCAACACAGCGGCAGAGGAAAGCGGAGAGCATACGCCCAGCGCAAGCGATGCACAGCCTGCGGCAGGGGGCACAGAGACAACTGCATCTGACTCAAGCGCAGGAACTGAGCAGGATGAGACACTTACCTCTGCGCCTTCCGACACAACTTCCGAGGCAGCAGACACGGTGGAGATACCGAACACGCAGGATGCGGCGCACGAGGATGACGTGAACCGCATGGTGGCGGTGCAGGACACCGGCTTTTCCGCAGCGGATTTTTCCTTTTATGAAGTGCGGACATGGACAGGTTCGCATTATGAACGTATGCGATTGGAAAAGCCGACCCAACTCGTTGAAAATGACGGGAAATATACGCTCTATTTCCCCTATGGCGGTGCAGGCACTTATAAATGGAATGTGCGCGTGGAAGCTCCGGTAAACTATTCTGATACATTTTCTTTGTATTATATGACATTTTTGACCGGGGACGGTATTACTACTGATGAAGGTTATTCCGTAAACGCATATTCCAGCCTACATACCAAAGAAGACGCCAGCGTTGTTCAAAGCGTTGAAAGTGACATCCACCCGCATTCAACATCGGCAGCCTTAGGCGGCAACATCTACTATTCAAAGACTATAACGCTGATTTGGACGGAGAATGGGGAGAAAAAAACCTGCCTGATCGATGTGAAGCCCTACTGTGACATGGAGCTTTCCACAAATTTCAGTATCTCCGAGAAAAACGGCAGCAAGCCGGGCCCTCGTCCGCTGGAGCAGATAGATAGCACCACATATAAAACAACCTTAGTCAAAGGCAGGGAAAGTTACGCACAAATCGTCCTTATGGACTCCACGAATCGACTTCAAGTAAGCTATGATGGCAGCATACTTGCCGACGGAGTTACTAATACAGGCTGCACTATTCCCCTTAATACCGACGAGGTCGGTACCAAGGAATACAAAATAGAACTCAGAGACTCAAGGGGTGAAGCGGAGGCCAAAACCTATACGCTGATCGCAAAGACACTACCTTATGACTATACGCCGGAAAGCGATCCGAAAAAGACAACACAGTCATCACAGATTCCGAAAAAAATGTATCCGGTCACAGATGAGAAATCCGCCACACTGCAATTCGTCTTGACCGAAAAGCAAAGCGAAGACGTTAAAAATGCTAGAGGCGAAACATCCTACTTGTGGACAAACAATGGTCGGGTGCTGTCGACAGAAAGCACCTGCAAAGTACCGACAGAGTATAACGTCGACAAAGCCATATTTTCGGTGACTGTCACAAATACTGTTGACGGCATTGCGTGGTCCAAGAGTTTTTCCATTCCCGTAAGAATTGCGATCAAAGACAATCCCTCTGGAATTTTTTATGCCAAGATCGAGACTGACAGTACCAAACTGACTTTCGGACACACTGCCAGCGACTTGAAGGCGGTAGTCGACGACTCGAACGCCCCCACAGACCTACTTTATCAGTGGTATTCGAAGAACGGCAATAGTCTGAAGAAGATCACGGATGCCACGGCAGCTACCTATACACCGCCGACCAATGCCGTCGGTACCGTGGAGTATTGCTGCATCGCACGGGTCGCTTACGCAGAGCTGCCGGCCAGACCCTCCAGTATTCCCGAGAATTGCTGGGCAAAAATTACTGTCAAGCCACACGGATGGACAGCCGAGAGCGGCATCACTGGCCGTGGCACGGAAGATGACCCGTATATCCTGCGCTGTGCGGAGAGCTTCGCTGCCCTGCGGGATGAGGTAAACGCGGGAATTTCATACGCCGGCTCCTTCTTCAAGCTGGCGGAGGATATTACGCTGCCCGCTGATTGGACGCCCATCGGATGCCTGAAGGACGAGTCCGTCACACCCGGTGCGCTGGACTATGCGGATAAGGGCAGAAATATGAACCCATTCAGCGGTACGATAGATGGGGACGGACATACGCTAACGATGGCGAAGGGCAGTCGGCCTCTTTTAATGTTTGCCCGCAAAGCCACGGTCAGAAACTTGAATATCCAAGGTGAGCGCATTGTCGGCAACGGTCTGCTGGAACGCTATGTCATCGACTATGGTACGGAGGGCTACTACAACAACAGCGTACCGAATACCATAACCATTGAAAACTGCCACATCGTCGGTGATACCAATATCACTGGATCCGGCTTCCTGAGCGGATATGCCTCTGGCCTGAATATCGTGATGATCGTAAACTGCTCTGTCGGCGAGGATGTGGTCATTGGCTGTGACAAGGACCAAAGCGAGGTGGGGTCTCTTGCAGGGCACTTTAACGGAAGCGTAATGAACTGCACCAGTGCCGCTACCGTATACGGCAAGTCCCGCGTCGGCGGACTGGTCGGCTACAAGGGACAGTCCATGGGCCCATGCTCTATATCAAGCAGCTCGTTTACAGGAAAAGTAATCGCCACGGGTGACTATGCGGGCGGCATCTTGGGCAGCGGATACAATCAAGGTTCTGCGCCCAACTCGCCCTGGGCCACCATCAAAGGCTGTTTTGTCACAGGAAGCATACAGGGCCGCGATGGAGTTGGCGGTATTACCGGCGGCGAGCCGGGTGTGGTCCAATGCTGGGACAATGGCATCGGCGGAATCACAGACAACGTGTTTTACGGAGAGATTCACGCTACCGGCACGAGTGTAGGGGCCATTGTGGGCACGATTCGCTCCCTGAACAAGAACACTCTAGTAGATAACAATTATTATTTGGCCGGCTGTGGCACCAGCAAGGGGATCGGCTCAATCACAACGGTCGATACGAAATATAAGCCATCTACGCTGCCTAAAGACACGGAATATATCTGCACCAGTGACGGCTACACCAACATATTCTTCAAGGATGGCGATTACAGCCGCGAGGATGACCCAGTAGGTAAGGATGCAGATAAGCTATCAAAGGCTGTTACGAATACAGTGCTGAAGGATGGCACTGTTGTTCAGTGGCTTAACACTTCGGAGAGCAGCTACCATAACTGGATGCAGGGTACGGTTGGGCCGATCCTCAGCAATAAGGCTATCGCCTATGATTTGGAGATTACCGGCGAGATTAACCAGCACTATGTCGGCGATGCTCTGAATCTGTCCGGCCTTACGCTGACGGCCAAGTGGTCTGACGGTACGACTACCAATGTACCGCTGAATGATCCCGACCTCAAGATCACCGGCTACGACGGCGGCAAGCACGGCCAGCAGACGGTGACGCTCCAGTACGGCGCGGCTAAGGTAGAGATCGTCGTCACCGTGCTGTATAAAGAGCCGGAGGACATTACCGTGACCATCACCCTGCTGGGCGACAAGGCCCACGGCGACAACGGCCAGGTACACGGACTGTCCAAGGGCGGCCTGACCGCGTGGGTCAGCGGCCACAAGGTGAAAGTGACCACCAACATGACTGTGTGGGACGCGCTGAAGCAGCTGCCCGACGTAACATGGGATAACCCCACCGTCAACTACATCAAGAGCGTGACCTACGGCGGTGTGACCATTGGCGAGTTCACCAACGGTAAGAACTCCGGCTGGATGTATACGCTGAACGGCAAGTACCCCATGCTGGGCGTCAGTGAGCAGTATCTGAAGAAGGGCGACGTCATCGTGTTCCACTACACGGATGACTACACGCTGGAGGCGGCGGACATGGGCCCCGCGCCGGAGGAGAAAAAGACCGCTGATGAGGTCATCGCCCTTATCAACGCCATCGGCGTGGTGGATCTGACCAAGGGCGATGTCATCGCCAAGGCACGCGCCGCGTATGACGCGCTTTCCGCGGCGGACAAGAAGCTGGTGACCAACTATCAGACGCTCCTGGACGCTGAGGCGGCCTACGCCAAGCTGGTGGCCGAGCTGGGCAAGAAAGCGGATACCATTTACAAGAACACGGGTGACTACTTGGCCAAGCGGGGCACGCCCAGCGTAGGCAGTATCGGCGGCGAGTGGATGGCACTGGGGTTGGCCCGCAGTGGTCGCACTGTCCCAGAGGGCTACTATGACGCTGTGGTCAAGTATGTCAAGGACAACATCGACAGCAACGGACGGCTGGACAAGAACAAGGCCACCGAAAACGTCCGCATTATCCTGGCGCTGACGGCCATCGGCAAGGATGTGACGAATGTGGACGGCCATGACCTGCTGGCCGGGCTGAATGAGATGTCCTACCTCTCCAAGCAGGGCATCAACGGTGCGATATTCACGCTGATCGCGCTGGACAGCCACAGCTACACGCCTGCCGGCGATGTGACCCGCGACAAGCTGGTACAGGCTATTTTGGACGCGCAGATCAGCGGTGACGGCGGCTGGAGCCTGGACGGCAAGAACGCCGATGTGGACATGACCGCCATGGCTATCCAGGCGCTGGCAGCCTACTACAAAAGCAACAGCAGCGCAAAGAAGGCTGTGGACAAGGGACTGAGCTGGCTCAGCTCCGTGCAGCAGAATGACGGCGGATTCACCAGCTGGGGCGCAGCCAACAGCGAATCCTGCGCGCAGGTCATCGTTGCGCTGACTGCACTGGGCATTGACCCGGCCAAGGACAGTCGGTTCATCAAGAATGGTGTCAGCGTGCTGGACGCGCTGTGCAGCTTCGCGGTGAATGGCGGCGGCTTCAAGCACCTCGCCACCGAGACAAGTGCCAACGGCATGGCGACGGAGCAGGGGTTTTATGCACTGGTGGCATATTACCGGCTACTGAACGGCCAGACCAGCCTGTATGACATGACGGATGTGAAACTGGAGGGCGTCAAGGCCGAAGAGCCGGTCGATGATACCGACAAGTCGGATGATACTGCCGACACGGAGGTCGAAGATACTTCAAGTGGCGGACAGGTGGTGCTGTGGGTAGTCATCGGCGTGGTGGCTGTCGGTGGTATTGCCGCACTGGCGGTGACCAGCAAAAAACGGCATGGCAGAGATGCGGAGTAATTCTTGAATACACCAACGCAGGGGCGCGGAAGCGTCCCTGCGTAAGGTGCTTTTGTGAGGGTTTCAACATGAAAAAGAAGTCGTTTTGTTTGCTGTTCTTAACAGCGGTGCTGCTTTTTTGCGCTGCCTGCGGTCAGACGCAGACGGTGCAACCGGAGGATACCGGCGATAAGGACCAGTACATGACCGAGCCTATCCCGGAGGGCAAGCCCAGTCCGGTAGAGCCGCAGGATACGGCGGTGGATACCACCACAACCTACACCTGCACTTTCTCCATCTCTTGCGAGACCATTCTGGACAACATGGACAAGTGCGTGGAGAACAAGAAGTTCCTCGTGCCGGAGGACGGCATTGTTTTTCCCGCCACGGAGGTGGAGTTCAGCGAGGGCGAGAGCGTATTCGATGTTCTCCGGCGCGTATGCCGTGACAACGCTATTCACATGGAGTCCAACTGGACACCCATGTACAACAGCGCGTATGTAGAGGGTATCAACAACCTCTATGAGTTCGACGTGGGCAGTTTGTCCGGCTGGATGTACAACGTCAACGGCTGGTATCCCAACTACGGTTGCTCCCGCTACCAGGTGAAGGACGGCGACGTCGTGGAGTGGCGCTATACCTGCGATCTTGGCTATGATCTCGGCAGCGGTATGGGTGGATAATGGAGGCACCATGATATAGAGAACGCTGGTATAGGAAGCGGGATTTCCAGAACGCATTGGCCTCTGGAGATATTCGAGAGACCATCTAACCGTGCGGGCAGACAACACAAAATAATGTACAAAAAGCCAGGGATGGCCCTTTGTGACCATCTCTGGCTTTCACATTCCCATTGACGTGTTTGTGGTTGTGTGGTAGTTGTGTTTGCTACCAAAACCGAAGGGAGAACACGACTATGAAAAAGTTGATACTGCTGACCATCTGTACCATCTTGCTGCTTACAGGCTGCGGGCAGGCTGCTGCGCCGGAAGTGGACACCGTTCCCGCGATAGTGCAGGAGGAGACTACCCCCACAACTGACACACAAGATGTGCCGACGGGAATAGCGGAAGTAGCTGTCGAACCAACCATATCAGAAATCCCCGCGCAGTCGCAACACGCGCCCGTTGTTGCGCCGCTGGAGGAACCCGCGGTCACTGTGCCAGCCGAACCGCCAACAGCGGACACACCCACACAGACACCCGAACCTGCACCCAATACAGGCTTAGACACCGTGCCGGCGCAGACGGCAGAGGAAGTGCCCTCTGTGCCTCCCGCCACCGGTGGCATCTACTCCGTCGAGGAGGCTGTGCGTGTGGGCAACGAGTACGCCAAGGCACAGTACGGCGTGACCATCGACACCAGTATGACCACCGCTGACTCCAGCTACTATCCCGGCACAGCGGACAGTGTAGCGCGGCTGACCGAACACGGCGGACAGGCCGCATTGAATGCTGCCGTCTGCGGCAATGTGGATGCCACCTTTGCATGTCTCGCGGCATTGGACAACGCGGATGTGGTCAGCGCATACGCACGGTTCAACTGCACCGTTCGCTATAACGCGGCAGGAGATGAGTACATCGTAGTGGTGCTGTACGGCTGATATACACGGAGCAGCTTCTGCGTCGGTGTAAGCAAAAAATAGGGAGCCGGTCGTTCGACTGGCTCCCTATCATATTCATACCTCATTCAGTTTTACTCTCAGCGTATCGACGATCTCGTTTCTTTCCTCGTCTGTGCGCGCGGAACGGTATCGCTCCACCGCCGCGTCGCGGAGCTGCTCCGACTGCCGTGACCATACTTCAAAATCCGCTTTGCTCATTGTCCCCTTACGGACACGGGCAAAGTATTTTTTATAGGCGCGGATCTGTATCTGCCATAGCGGATCGTTCTTGGACTTCTCCTTAAAACTTGTCATAGCCCCCACGTCCCGGCAGGTCTTACCTCCCAGCTGCTCAGACGGCCTGTCGCAGTAGGTATAGCTCATTCCCGGCTTTTGTAAGAACCACCGTCCGCAGTGGGCGCATCGCTTTGGCACGAAGCCCCGCTGCAAACCTTTCATAAACTCCACATACACGAAATCCAGCAGCCCGTCAAAGTACATTCGCTCCACGATCTCCGGCTCGGTACAGTACATCCCCTTGAGCATGTACTGCGTCTTTACCTGCGGCGCATCTACCTCTCTGTCCGCGCCGAGGCTGACGCCGCTGATAAACGGCTCCAAGTGCGCCTGCAAAATGTGTTCCGCCAAGGGCAGCTTCCGCTGCCCTTTCTTCTTTTCGAAAACGGCCTTGCTGAAAAGCTCATCCAAGAACCACGCGTAGCGTTCCTGTACGAAGCGGATGGCCTTGACCTGCTCCTGCATGAAGGGGATCAGCTTGCTCCTGCGCTGCAGTACAAATTCCTCGATCTCTTCTCTTATTTCGCCGGTGAATAGTTCCTCCACCGAGACCATCTCTATATCCTGTGCCAGATACAAGTAGCTGCGGTACAGCGGCAGCCGCCCAAACCATTTCAGAGCATTGAAAAACGTTCCCAATACCGCCTCGGTATGGCTCTGGGAGATCACGCTCTCCAGCTCATCCAATGCTTCCTGAAACGGCGTGACATCCATGTTGAGGATCTCCGTCAGCACAAATCCGTATGGCAGCGGGTACACCTTCTCCTCCACCCAGTATCCCGCCGCACCAAACTCGACGCGTGTGTTGGTGCACATCCTGTCCATATCGAACATATCTTTTCCCAATATTCCCACGGCGCGTCCCTCCTGCGATTGATAATCTATTTCGAATAATAGTGTATCTGCTAATATCGTAAATTATCTATTGCTAAATGTCAAGGGAAATGGTACCATCGCAGCACTCGAATATTCACAGACGATATAGATTAGCAAAGGAGGACTGCTATGACATCAAGAAAAACTCTTTCTACCATCGACGCGGACACGCTGCTGTCCACTACATTGCCGCCCACACGGTTAATCATAGACCGGCTGTTGCCGCAGGGGTTACACATCCTTGCCGGAGCACCGAAGGTGGGCAAATCGTGGCTGGCTCTATGGCTGTGTCTGCAAGTGGCGCAGGGAACAAGCGTGTGGGACTTCCCGACCCATAGAGGCACTGTGCTCTACCTCTGCCTGGAGGACAGCCTCACCCGTATCCAAAGCCGCCTGTTTCAGATTACCGACGACGCGCCGGAGGCACTGCACTTCGCCACCATCGCCGCAGGCATCGGCGAGGGGCTGGAGGAGCAGCTCACCAACTTTCTTACGCAGCACCCCGACACATCACTGGTGGTTATCGACACACTACAACGTGTCCGCGGCAGCGGTGACAACGGAAATCCTTACGCCAACGATTACCGTGATATTGGTGCACTGAAAGCACTGGCAGACAAACACCGTATCGCCATCTTGCTCATCCATCATGTTCGCAAGTTGAAATCCGACGATCCCATGGATATGATCTCCGGCACAAACGGCATTAGCGGTGCTACCGATACGAACTTTGTGTTGATGAAAACGAGTCGTAGCGAAAACACCGCAACACTTTACTGCACAGGGCGCGATATTGTGTACAGGGAACTGCGCTTAGAGTTCGACAGCGAAACGCACCTTTGGAATTTGCTCTCAGATGACAGTCCGCATACCGCGCAGCCTGACGCACGACTTCTTTCTCTTCTCTCTGCACTGCTGCGGCAGCAGCCTGCCATCAACGTCCCTGCAGCGACCCTCTTGAAAATCATCGACCCTGATGATGTAGAGGGGCTCACGCCCAATCTTCTATCTCGCCGCATCCGCAAAAACGTTGATACGCTGGGCAAAAATGGTATCATGGTATCCTTCCGCAAGAGCAACGGAGAGCGTCTCATCTGTCTCCGGAGGGCCGATAGGGACGCAAATATTACTACCGCAAACACCGTCCCTATCGACCCTGCGAAGGGTGCAAATCAATGATATTTGTCCCGGTTTCAATCAGAGGATATACCCCTCCATTTCGCTCCGGAAAATCACGATTTTGGAGCAAACCCAGGGAAGGAAAAGAGGAATTCACAGTCCCACTGCGCCTCACGCCCGTTGCCCGCCGTGTTGCCGCCTGTGGGCCGCCGTGTGGCTTCGTGGGGCGGAGGTGGGGTACGGATACCCCCCAGCCTATTTGGGCGCGTGTTGGGGAGCTTTTCGGTGCGCCGAAAGCGAAGCAG
>OLOQ01000306.1_pt1 | contig 57461 bp, 46 predicted proteins | sample 1673101 | NCBI WGS metagenome assembly OLOQ01 (sample SAMEA3136754, study PRJEB25190) | human gut metagenome | biome: human gut; feature: human-associated habitat; material: faeces | place: Austria | collected 2013 | reverse complement strand
CCATTGCCACAAGGTATCTGTGTGCGGAGGAAACCGCGATCCTCATGGCTCCGGCAATCTCCCGGACGGTGGGGGTAGAAGAATACCGCTCGAAGTAGCTTTCGATGTACTCCCGGATGCGGAGCATAAGCTCCTCACTCTTGCTTCTCATATTGTACTTATCTCCTATCTGGAACAAAAGTTCCTGATAGCTCCATTATACACATAATTCGGAGAAAATCAAGAGGGCAAAAAGAAGGTGTGCAATCAGATGCACACCTTCGGGGAAAATCTTCATTTTTTAACCTGACCGACGGATATGCTGGGCGTTTCATCGGCTGATTACCGTTCGCTAAAGCTCTCCAGCATCCTTTGAAAGCCGTCTACCGCTTCCTGCGGCGCAGTGATCCTCATCTTCCCGCCGGAGGCGAATACCCAGCCGTAGAAATTGCTGCTGAGATCAACGGTCGCCTCCACAGTGAAATGATTCTCCTCCACGATCTGCGTGGGAACATCCTCCCCGAAGCGGTCGATGATGCTGTTCATGAGGGCGTTTTCGCACAGCAGCGTAACATGGCGCGTTTTGCCGGTAAGCATGGAAAATTCCTGTGTAAAATACGCCGACACATCGAAATCATCGGGCTTTTGAAGGGCAACTTCCTGCGTGATCTGCAACCCGTCGATGCGGTCTACCCGGAACTTCGCAATCTGCTGCCTGTGTTCGTGGAAGCCCACAAGATAGTAGCTGTCGTTGTTCCAGAGCAGGGCATATGGGGAGACGGAATAGACTTTCCCGCCGTTTCGATGCACGCGCTCCTTGGCGGGGGAGTAATCGAAGTAGCGGAAGGCGATTTTCCTTCGCTCTGCAATGGCGGTCTGGATGCGGTCTACGCTGATGTAGACGCTCTCGTTGACAGCTTTTACGCGGCTGTCGATGTACAGATGCCTTTCCAGCAGCGCGGCGTCTCCGGGAGCGACAAAGGTCGTCAGCCGCTTGACCAGCTCCTTGCTTTTTCCCGGCGTGATGAACCGCGCAGATTGTACCGCGTCGATGAGGAGCTTGACCTCCGGGGCTTCAAAGTGCCGGGTTGCCACATGGTAGAGGTTCTGCACTCTGCGTTCTTTGACTATATCCACGCCGAACTCCACAAGCTGTTCAATGTCGCTGCGGAGCGTTCGCGGGTCGGCGGTGATGCCGTGTTTCTTCAAATGGGCGGAGATATCCGCAAGGGAGACCGGGTGCGCTTCATCCGTGGCCTCCCAGAAGTATTTGAACAGGATGAGCGTGCGGTTTGTAAGTGCCATATTTTCCTCCTTTGCTGGAGCTTGTTCCTGTAAATTATAGGTCAGCTGCAATGAAGTGGATTGATGTCCATATTGTCTCCAGCAGTGGAAGGTCTTTCCCATAACTTATTTGCTGGCTCTATAATACAGTAACGGATGTTCCAATGGACTCCAAGAGAAGATTAAGCGGACGATCGCAGAAAAGACAGAATATCTGACCAAACGGCATCGGATTATTGTGGAAGGACTTTGACCGAATCGCCAAAGGGTGCACATACCAGTGTCCTGACCATCATAAGTATTTATACCAAAATCTGTCCAGCAGATACCCAAGCAGCAGGCCAAGCAAAGACGATGAAAAAACCACAAGCAAGGTGTTCCAATTTGAAAATTCTGCGGGCAAATTCGGCGCGATAATCGAAAATGACGCAAAATCGGCTGACCCTGAAATATAAAAGCAAAGTAGGAGATATGCTACAACAGGGATGCAGCCTATCGTCACATTTTTAAGCAGCATGATCATGAAATAGAGGAAATTGATTATAATACTAAATTGCAATGCAAGACGCATATATTCCAGCCAGGATAGATGGAACATGATTACTGCAAATGCAATTGTGGGAAAGACCATCAGCAAATAAGCTGAACAAAGCAAAAGCAATTCGCCAACACAAGTTTTGTGGTATTTTGTGCAGGCACGAAGCGCTTCACACCCGTCGCCTTCTACCCAGACATGGAGATATCCCATCGGCCAAAGCAGTCCACATAAGGGAATAAACACTTGTGCCATGTATATAAAAGTGCTGCGCGCCTCTGAGGGATCAACATAAAAATACTTGATAGCAGACACGCCCGGCAGCAGGCAGTATGCGATAATGATAGGAATGAAGAACAGGGGCTTACAATTACGCATAATAATGCGTAACAATTTCAAGCGCAGCCTCATCGTATCCCCCTTATTATATTTATATATCCATCTTCAAGTGTCGGTTGAATCGATTTGCCGGGTTGTTCTTCGTTGGAAAGCACACGCAGGTATGCTTCCCCATCAATTTGCTCCCTGCGCAGGATGTAGTATGGAGAAGTAAGTTCTTTCTGCCTTTTCTCTGAAACATGCCACACATGCTTCATTGCAGCCTTCCGTATATTTTCCGGCGTGTCCTGGCAAATACTTTTCCCGTGTGACAGTATGATTATATGGTCGCAAAGAGCTTCAACATCTTCCACGATATGTGTTGAAATCAAAATCGTGCAGTCCTCTCGGTGTTGAGAAATCAGATTTTTGAAGCGCAGTCTTTCTTCAGGATCAAGTCCTGCGGTAGGTTCATCAACAAGGATTAGTTCGGGATTCCCAAGCAGGGCTTGTGCAACACCAAGCCGCCGGATCATTCCGCCGGACAGTGTTTTTACCTTATCAGAATGGCGCTCCCAAAGATTTACATCTTCCAGGCAGTCATGAATGTCCTTTCCTTGGCGATTGGAGGGTATTCCTTTCAATTCTGCAAAATACTCCAGAACCTCATAAACCGTGAGTTCCCGAAATGCTCCAAATTTTTGAGGAAGATACCCCACGTTGGAAGGTGTAATGATTCTTCCATTATAGCGGTAAATTTCTGCAACGCACCGCATAAAGGTTGTTTTCCCGGAACCATTTGGGCCAAGCAAGCCATAAACTCCATGCGTTAGCTGAACAGAAATATTATCAAGAACGGTTTTCTTACCGAAGCTCTTGGAAAGGTTATCAACTGTTAGCATTCTTATTCCCCCAATCTATAAAGAAATTCTATTTGGTTGCATTCTGGAGCCGATTTTTTCAGATACTGATAAACTGCTTTCAAGACGAAGTTTTCTCCTAACAGGTTGGCTTTATAGCTGAACAGTTCAGAAAAGAGATTGCTGGCTTCTATGTACTCTGACCATTCCTCCAAATCTTCTATTTCATTGGCAGAATCATATCGAGTAAGAATTTCAATGCTCGACCACGGGATTTCAGCAACTTCACGGCTGCCGCCAAAAATCAGATAATCCGAGAACACGTTATATAGCAGCATTGTGCTTTTCTCCTTGGGCATCGTTGCAAGTAAATGCTGTTTGCAAAGAGAATCTGCCGTAACCGACCAGTCTGCCGTAATAATATGATCGCTGAATTCGACATATCCTTCCTGACCAGAGTTGGCAGCCATAATTGTTACCGGCTGCATGAAAATGGTCTTTCCCATCAGGTCGAATGCTGCTGTTTCACCAACTTGATCGGCGAGTCTTTTCCAAGCCTCCTGGTATCCGCTGATTTTGATACTCCGGACACCGATGGGGCTATACCAGCATACGATACCCTCTTTCTCTTCGGAAACAATCATTCCTCCGTATAACGACACCGCATCAGCATTTCCAGAGAAGGTATTATCGTCGGTCTTGGGGAGATTAGATGCTACAGCCATGTTTGAATCTACATAAACTTCATAGTATGTGGGTTCAAGATCAGTAGTCACGATTATTTGCCCGGATTCATAGAATTTCACAAAGCCGGGAACAGGATAATATGGCAAATAGCCCGGCAACGCAATGCCTTGATAATTGGAATAATACTTTCCTGCACTTCCGGAATAGGAAAAGTTCAGTTCTTTCGTTCCCATAGGCGCATATACTGTAACATAATCGCCATTTTGGTCGAAATTCAACTTGTCTCCGTTTCCGTCTTTAATGGAGTTTATAACATAACCGTGGTATAAGGTAAAACGATATTCGTTCCGGTCGTTCTCTTTTAACTCAATACGAACAGTTGCCTTCGTATTGTTCCGAACAGTAAGCTCAATACAATATTTTGAAACATGAAAATCAGCCGGCAGTTCTTGCTGCTCAGGATATTTTTGGCGGTAAGTGAATTCATGTTGCAATGTCCCATAGGGTCTGTAATCTTTTCGTATAATGCTATCATTGCTGCGGCAAACGAACCGCACGCCACAAAGGAAAGAAAGAACAATAAGAACAGAAGTCATCATATAGGTTTTTCTATTTCGTTTGGCTGTTGCGAAAACTATAGCCGCAGTCAATAACAGAATCCAGAATGCTGCAAGAACCCAACGATATGCTTCAATGGATGCCCCATATATGTCGTCTGCGACCCAACTTGTATTTGGAGCAAGAATAGAAAACCAATCGAAAAACGTTAATACCGGATATCCTAATATCGATTCGCTTGCAAATATCCCTGAGGGAACAGGACTACAAACCAGCGCAGAAACAATGATTATGCAGTATGCGACTTCACGAACAGTTTTTTGTGACAAGAGCGCCCCAACTAATATGGCAATTACTCCGGGCAAGAAGAAGTCAATAAAGATGCTGGGAATGGAATTAAGGAAGAACGCTGGGTAGTGAATTTGCAATTGTGCATATTTTCCGAGTATCCAACCAAAGATGTTGATGCTCCAGATCAACAGCAGCGAGATCAAAACCAGACTTTGAGAGCAAAGAAGTTTCGACCTTGAAGAAGGAATAATTTCTAATGCCTCTTGTAAGGCAGATGTCCGGGGCAGGTTGGTGTATTCGTAACTTAAGAAGGAAAATACTATGTAGCCGACGATGCCGAGCTTCAAGCTGGCTACATGGAATTCTGCCAAATAATTGGAAGCATTGAAAAATCGCATCAGGAAGAAATTGGATAGCAGAAAAAGGACGGCACAAATCGCCAAATAGATAATGGAGCGAAAAAAGATTTTTATAGAAACGCTCATAGAGATGCGCATATAATCCCTCCCTCTAAGAAAACGGATTTTATTCAAAAGGGCAGGGGGTAAACCAAGAGATTATCCCCCGCCCTCAGGGTTCAGTGTAAATAAGTTCATCGTATGTTAGTTCATGCCCCGTTTACCCCCTGCCTTTAGGGTTCAGTGAGCATGTCAGTCCGTTACGGTCAGCGTTCCAGTTGCGCTGCATCCGCCAGACGGCAAACCGGAAACCCAAAGTTTTGCTCTGCAAAGGTAGACATAGTCGCTGTGTCCCCAAGCCCCGGTGTTTCCTGAAGCCGCAGGAGCTAAAGTGAAAGTACCATAGTTACTCCAACCGCTCCCGGAAGACAATTGCAAAGCAGCACTTACGTTATGCTGAGATGACGCACTATTGGTAGCGGAAACTTTTGCGTGATGGCACGAGAGGCTGCCGGAAGTAGCCTCATTCTGCGTAGTTTTCAAAGTCACACTCTCACTACCACTATAGGCCATCGCTGTAACAGATAGGCAGAAAACCAAAACCAGCACAACGGGAATTGCACGTAGAATTGTACGTAGAATCTTTTTCATCATTTTCACCTCCTCTATCCTTTGTGGTTTGCTTCTATTCTGAACACATAATAGAAAAGCGCACAAGCCGAAAAGAAGCTGTCCGACTCATGCGCACAAGATTACACCCCTGATACGACCTCTCCAGAATTGGGAGCCGCACCAATAGCGCCAATATGCAAAGCCGAAGCCTGTGTCGCAGGGTCGATACATGGTGTTACCTCCAATCGTTGTAGATAGACGCTTTCACATCTTCATGAATAGTATACCATATCCTAAAGGCAGTCTCAACGTCTTGATCGCTCACTTTGGGACATTTTCTTGTAAATGTGGCATAAGAACCGAGATAAATTCTCTCTTTATAAGAGGGGAAGCAAACGAAGGAAATCAAATAGCCACAGCCGCAGAGAGTTTCTGCGGTTTTTTTACGCCCATTTTCAAAATAAGTTGTTCGCGTCTTTGGAAAAACACGCTTGCCCGGCGTTGTAGGCAGCAGAGGGAAAAATGCAAAGCTGCTGTGGAGAGAGTACGTGGAAGTCTCAGAGCAAACCAACAGAGGGAACGGATGCCGTCCTCCCTACGGAACGCCTTCCTTTGCTTTCGCCGGCAACTCGTTTCCGTGACTCCGGCCTTCAAATCCCGTTTCACCAGCAATACCACGTTTGTCGTGGATATTCTTTCGCAGAAGATTCACCAGCGATTCGTGATTCATGGTGACGAAATACTTACTCAGATTCACTGGTACTGCGCTGGCACCACGGTCACATTTTTGGGAATGGCTCCTTAAACGCAGAATCAGATAAAAAAATACAGATCTTGCGTTTTTTATAAGGTGCAGGTGCCGACTAAACATTGGCTGAGGAAGACCCATAAAACTCCCGCTTGAGGTGGCTTTTCTTTTCTATTCACGCGTAACACTGCCCGTCATTCGCCATGCCGCACTGATGCAGCGAAAATATATTTGCATATAATGCATATTTATGCGATTGCAATGTTGACAGATGTTGCCACAATTGTGTACAATATTGGCGCGAGAAGGACAGATTCTCCGCTGAACACAGGTATTGTTGACTATGCAGAACTGTTCTTTGTATACTGCTTTCCAAATCAAGAGAGCGCATAAATATACATTTTGTAGTTATGCGCAGTATCCTTCGTAACTCATACCAGAAGCCGTCGTGAACTCGGCAGAGGACGCGGCTGCGCAGCAACACCATCTATGAATTTGCAGCTCAGTTTACTAACGCAAGTTATATGGTTGCAAACAGATATAGCTTCAAACCAACATCCAACAACCAAAAGGACGGAACGTCAAATGAGAAAAAACATGAACACCAACCAGACAAAAACAAGCATGATCAGCAAATACACTATCGCGGTAAATTGAGAAGAATAGTGGAGCCGTTAGAAGTCGGCGCCTTTCGATACATACACGCAATTCCGCAAGGCAAATTACAATAGCGTTGGTCGAGGACCCCATCCTCTTTGAGCCGCCCCCTGCTCCGTAGAGATGTGTTGTCCTAAGCCATTCTATAACCTTTTGAGAAGGAGGCTAAACTGCCAAATTCATTTTTGAAAGACCTTTATGAAACGAAAGCTGAAGGTGATTGCCGCTATTTTGCTGGTACTCATCATGTTTATCTCGGCTATGCCAATGCAGCTGGCCGCCGAGGCCATGACACCTCTCACTACCCGTTATGCAACACCGGACGGGTACAACGACCATGATTATCAGAAAATGGTTGCGCTCTTTGAACAGACGGACGAAAACAGTGTTAGAAACGGTGAGAAGCTGAGTGAGGATTATGATCCTACGGATTCCGAAACTTACCGATTAGCATGATAATGCGCCATACTCTGCATGGCTGCAAATAAACGATAGTGAGGTATACACATGAAAACACGACTAAGACGAGCGCTTGCTATGATTGCTCTCATTGCATTTGTAGTAACTATGCTCCCCCTCTCTGCATTCGCAGAAGCAAGAACGAGCTTTATACGCTCGCGGATTGATTCCCGTCCTGCCCGACCGGACAGCGGGATTGAAATCGTACCGCATAAAACCGAAAACCCGAAGCGCAGTGCCATTTGGGACGGCAGTATCGCTGCGGGCTTTGCCGGAGGCAGCGGCACTGAAGACGATCCGTATCTTATCTCAAATGGCTCTGAGCTTGCATATCTTGCTCAGCAGGTAAACAGCGGCAATAGTTATGAAAATGTTCACTTCAAACTCACGAACGATATCTATCTCAATGATACAACGGATTGGGAGCTTTGGGGAAAGACGGGCAGCGCTTCAGCCGGTAAAGCAGATACACGCGATGGAAGCGCAATCGAGCCGACCGAGCAGGACAAATGCGACAAGGGGGATGTGCCGATTGCAATTCCGGTAAGACCTGCACCGAGGACTGAATTGGAGTCGGACGCTCTTTCGGATGCTTTGAATGCTGCCGGGCAGAGCAACACCTTTGTCTCAACGGGCAGCTATCCGTGGCAGGTTGATTCAACCACCTACGATGGGCGCACCGCTGCGCAAAGCGGAAACTACAATGTAAGCAGTTCTACATCTTCCTTCAGCACTACCGTGACACTTTTGGCAGGCGATATCGTTTCCTTTGAATACTGTGTAAGCTCAGAAAGCAATTACGATAAATTCAAGTTTTCGGTCAACGATTCCGTTGTGCTGACAAAGAGCGGCTTGGTTTCTTGGAATAGCTATTCCTATCAGGCAACTGCCGATGGCGAATACACTTTCATGTGGAGTTACACAAAAGACGGCAGCGTCAACGGCAACAGCGATGCCTGCTGGGTCGATAACGTCTATATTGGTGCTCCGCTCGCTGTAACGGGTATTGATGTGCTTGAACACCTCGATATCCCTGTGAACGGCACCGGAACTGTCGCCTACAGCGTGCTTCCGGAAAACGCATATAACAAAAATGTCTCATTTGAGTCGGCGGACGCAGGAATTGCAGCGGTTAATGCAAACGGAGTTGTAACCGGTGTTTCCGCCGGAGAAACCACCATTACTGTTACGACTGAGGATGGCGGATTTACCGGAGCCTGCACAATAAATGTTTATAACCAAGCTGTTACCGGGGTGACGATTGAACCTTCGGAAGCAGAACTCACTGTTGGTTCTTCAACAAAGCTTACAGCGACCGTACTTCCTGAAAATGCAACAAATAAGAACGTAATCTACTCCGTAGATGATGAGAGCATTCTTTCTGTTGATCAAGACGGTAATGTAACCGGGCTTTCGTTGGGAACTGCGACCGCGACCGTCACCACCGAGGACGGAGGCTTTACCGCTTCCGCCGAAATCAACGTGATACCTGTGCGGGTAACGGGAGTAAGTATTTCGCCTAAATCGGCTTCGATTGCTCTCGGATGCACGGTTCAGCTTGCAGCTTCGATCAAGCCATCAAATGCAGCAAATAAAAACCTTTCCTGGTCGGTAAGTGATGAAACGATAATCTCTGTTGACGGCCAGGGAACTGTCACCGGGCTTTCATTGGGAACTGCAACTGTGACCGTTACCACCGAGGACGGAGGCTTTACCGCTTCTGCTGAGATTACTGTTTACTATGCTCCGGCAAATACATGGACAGCCATAGGAACAAATAGAATAAATAATAATGGGTTCTGTGGTGTGTTCAATGGTGATGGCTATGCTGTTCGCGGTATCTATATAAACACGCAAGAAAGCTACCAAGGTCTATTCGGCAACAGCGGTGGTGGTTCTATAATTGCCAATCTTGGAGTTGCTGAGTCCTACATTTACGGAGATACGTATGTCGGCGGTGTGGTCGGCTATAATGGTGCCGGATATAATGACGTCGAACATAGTGGCGGCACTGTCACCAACTGTTACAACACAGGCAGCGTAACCGGCAAAGACCATGTCGGCGGTGTGGCTGGAATTAACGAAGACACTGTCACCGATTGCTACAATGTCGGCAGCATAAATGGCAATAAATATGTCGGCGGCGTGGTCGGCGGTAACTCATGGGATGACACTGTCACCGACTGCTGCAACACAGGCATCGTAACCGGCAAAGACTATGTCGGCGGTGTGGTCGGCGAAAACAATGGCACTGTCACCGACTGCTGCAACACAAGCAGCGTAACCGGCAAAGACTATGTCGGCGGTGTGGTCGGCTATAATGCCTATGGTACCAGCGCTGTCACTGACTGCTACAACACCGGCATCGTAATCGGCGAAAGATTTGTCGGCGGTGTGATCGGCTATTTATTTGTTGGCACTGCCATCAATTGCTATAACGAAGGCAGCATAACCGGTGAAAGATTTGTCGGCGGCGTAATCGGCGATAATGAAGACCCTATCACCGCATGTTACAACACCGGCATCGTATCTGGCGTTAGTCACGTCGGCGGCGTGATCGGCAATAATAGCGACACTGTTACCGCCTGTTATAACACAGGCATCGTAACAGGCGGTAGTTACGTCGGCGGCGTGGCTGGCTATAATTGGAGCAGAACTTTTGCCAACTGCTACAACACAGGCAGCATAACCGGCGGATACTATGTCGGTGGAGTGGTCGGCTATAACAAGGGCAATGTCACCGTCTGTTACAACACAGGTAGCGTAACAAGCAAAGAAGATGGATATAGCTACGGCGGCGTGGCTGGCTATAATTGGGGCACTATCACCGACTGTTACAACGAAGGCAGCATAACCGGCGAAGGCTGTGGCGGCGGCGTGGTCGGCTGTAATCGTGACACTGTCATTGACTGCTACAATACGGGCATCGTAACTGGCGTTAATACTGTCAGTGGTGTGGTCGGCGAAAACATGGGCACTGTTACTGACTGTTACAACGAAGGTAGCGTAAATGGCAATGACAATACTGGCGGCGTGGTCGGCTTCGGTGATGGTGATGGTGGCACTGTCACCGACTGTTACAACACAGGCAACATAACCGGCAACAATAAAGTCGGCGGTGTGGTCGGCGGTTTGGACGATGATAGCTCTGGTCGCACTGTCATCGGCTGCTACAACACAGGTATCGTAACCGGCATTAGTTATGTCGGCGGTGTGATTGGCGAAAACAATGGCACCAATAGCGTTGTCACCGATTGTTACAACACTGGCGGCATAACCGGCGGTACCTATGTCGGCGGCGTAGTCGGCCATAATAGTCACACTGGCTCTGTCACCAACTGCTACAACACAGGCAGTGTGACCGGCGATGAAAGCGTCGGCGGCGTGGTCGGACTTAGTGATGGTGATGCCGCTGTCACCAATTGCTATTATTATGTTGACTGCTGCGCAAACAGCGATTCATACGGCACTGCACTGACAAACGAACAAATGCTTCGTGCTGAAAGCTTTGAAGGTTTTGACTTTGAAACCGTTTGGACGATGGACGGAAACCCGGGCTATCCGTATCCTAAGCTTATAAATAATTTCCATACAGCAGTTTACGCTCCGATAGCAAACTCCGGTGATGCCAACGGAGACGGTACGGTCAACGCTGTTGATGCCCTTGTTGCTATGCGGTACGTTCTCGGAGTTTCAACCGAGAGCCTTACGCCCGAACAGATCGCCGCTGCGGACTTCAACGGGGATGGCGCAGTGAATGCCGTTGATGCCATGCTTATCATGAGATTCTCGCTGGGATTGATCGAAGCCGTCGTGAGTGACCCTGAGTAAGGCGCCTGAAAATTCAATCCGTACAGGCAGAAAATCCGAACAACGCGATCAATTAAGTTATACCGGGCGGTTTTGCGCCGCCCGATATAAATAAATAATAAGGAGACGAAAATGAAAAAACTCTTCGCAATGCTGCTCAGTGTTGCTATCATTCTGAGCACAATCACGATCCCTGCATATGCGGAAACCGGATCACCAACCGATAACGCCGTTGTTTTCAGTGTTGAAAACATCACGGCAGCTCCCGGCACAGATGTGTCGGTAGCGTTTAATATCGAAGGCGAGTATGAATCTCACGCTCTCACGGCATTCGTGAGGTACGACACAAATATGCTTTCCGTCGTCGGTAACGGTATTGCTCAGGGAAACATCTGGCAAAACATGATCAGCAACGGCGGCACGGTTGTCGCTGATGCCGTCACGCGTCCGGGACAGGTTCCCTTCATGGCAATCATGCCGACCAATCCGTTCAGCGGAAACGGAACCATATTTACAATGAATTTTCATGTAAATGAATCCGTAGAGCTCGGCACTGTGATTCCTCTTGAACTTGAAATAAGGGAATTCTACTATATGCCCGTGCAGCAAACTTCTCCTACCCTCATTCCGTTCACATCCGACAACGGTTCAATTACCGCTCAGGTTTACCACTCGGTCACCTTTGTTGACTACGACGGCACTGTTCTTTCCGCTCAGAGTGTTGCCCACGGTTCCGCCGCAATTGAGCCGACAGCCCCCGAACGTGAGGGTTATGCCTTCATCGGATGGGATAAGGACTTCTCAAACGTTACGGAAGACATGACCGTTACCGCTCAATACTCGGCCAACAGCTATTCGATTACCTACACAATCAACGGTGAGGAATACACTGCTCAGACCTATGAATTCGGAGCAGCGGTTTCCGCACCCGAATACACCGTTCCCGAGGGACACACCTTCTCCGGTTGGGACATTCCGGAAACCATGCCTGCCGAGAACCTTGTTCTTGATGCGGCACTGACCGTAAACGAATACACCGTTACTTACAATATCAATGGTGAGATTTACGCAATACAGGTTTATGCTTACGGTGAAGAAGTCTTTGCTCCCGCATATGACGTTCCTGACCATTTCACTTTCTCGGGCTGGGATACTCCCGCCACCATGCCGGCGGAGAACATCGTGCTCGATGCGACACTCGTTGAAGATGGAAAGTATACGGTATCATTCATGGTCGATGGTGAGACGTATTTCACGTTTACGGGATATGAAGGTGATGCTATCACTGTTCCTGAAAATCCGGAAAAGCTCGGTCATACCTTTGACGCTTGGGACGGAATGCCCGAAGACGGTGTTCTTCCTGCTGCAAATATAACCGTCACTGCTGTTTGGATCGTTAATACCTACACGATAACCTATACGGTCAACGGCGAGGAGTACAGCGTCCAAACATATGAATACGGTGCGGCGATTATAACTCCCGCGTATGATGTACCCGAAGGATACACATTCTCGGGATGGAGTGTTCCAGAAACAATGCCTGCCGAAGATCTGGTGGTTGACGCAACATGCACGATCAACGTGTATGAAGTTACCATGGTTGACGGCTTGAACGGAGACCCCATTGCTGTTCTTTATGTCGCACATGGACAGGATGCGATACTTCCCGATGCGCCCGAACACGCCGGCTATATCTTTGACCGCTGGGACGGCGATCCCACCAATGTTACGGAAGACCGAACCATTACGGCGTGCTATTGGATGATCGGCGATGTGAACCATGATGGTGAAATCACAACATATGATGCTTTGCTGATTATGAGATATGCACTCGGTGTGGAAACCGATGGCAATGAGCTTATTATGGACTTTGACGGAAACGGATGCGTTGACTCACTTGATGCGCTTCTTGTGCTTCGCAGGAGCATTGGCGCAGCATAACCGTATCGCTGACCACGCCCTTCTCGATGACCTTCACGAGGTTCGCAAGGCTTTTCTCCACTTCCTTGCGCTTCGCTTCCAGCGCTTCGAGATACGCGGTGTCGTTGTGGTTCTTCTCGTAATACTCCGCCGCATCCAGAGCGAGCGCCGTCACGTTCTCCTCGTCGTCAACGATGTTGTGCAGGGCGAACAGCACCATGTCCTCTAAGTCCTGCTTGCGGGCCTTGTGCAGGTGGCACTCTTTCCTGCGCTGGGCGGAGCAATAGTAGTAATACGTCCGTCCGGTCTTGCTCGTACCGGACACGCCCCGCATGGTGCTCCCGCACTCACCGCAATAGAGCTTGCCCGTAAGCCAATAGCGCGGAGCCTCGTTCTCGTCCATACCGTGCGCCCGCTGGGAACCCTTGCGCTTGTTCTCGGCGAACCGCCTTTGCGCCCTGTCGAAAGTCGCCTTGTCGACAAGGACGGGCATTCCGTCCTCGACCACGATGTCGCCGTGGTGATACTCGCCGATGTAGGCGCGGTTCTTGAGCATCTTGTTCAGCATGTTCACGCTGAACTTCGCGTTCCTCGGCGTGCGCAGGCCCTGCGCGTTCATCTCCTCGGCAATGGTCTTCAGCGGCTTGCCCGATGCGTATTCCCTGAACGCCCACTGCACAAACGGCGCTGTGTTCGGGTCTGGGATGTACTTCTTCGTGGACCTGTCCACGTCATAGCCGAACAGCTTGTGGCCGTTATACAGGGCGTGCTGCGCGTTGTAGTCCATGCCGCGCTGGATGTTCTGCGACAGCTGGCGGCTGTAATACTCCGCCATGGCCTCCATCAATCCCTCGATGAGGACGCCTTCGGGTCCCTCCGTCGGGATATTCTCGGCAAGCAGGTGAATCTCGCATCCTGCGTCGCGGATTTTCTTTTTTGCCATCGCCAGAACGTATTTGTCGCGTCCCAGACGGTCGGTCTTCCACATGATGAGGGTATGAGGACGGATTTTTGCGACTTCCGACAGCATCTGCTGGAACCCCGGTCGTGCGTCCGTGGTGCCGGATATTGCCGCGTCCTCATACTCCTGCACGATTTTGAAGCCGTGCGCATCCGCCCATTCGTGGGCAAGCTCGCGCTGCTGGTCGATGCTTGCGTCGTTCTGCGAGTGGGACGAGAAGCGATAGTACGCTATCGCAAGGTTGTTGTCGTTCGGCGCGAATTTCTTCTTGCGTGCCATAGGCTCACCCCCTCCCGTAATTTCTGCTTATAGGCTTTCACGTTAGTTCCTCCTATATGATGAATTATGTAAATACGCATTTAATTATAAAGCCCGCCGCTCAAAAGAGCGACGGGCCACTCTATGTCGTTCTATAGCCTGTCGCCATAAGGGAGCGACTTAATGTAATTCTCCATGTACTGCCAATCAGGCTTACCTTCAGGGGTTGCCGGAAGTTTGACCATCGTGTCATTCATATTATCGAGCGTCCATTTGCGCCCATATGAATACCTGTACTTGTCGTGTTTAAGAACAGTACATACGAATAGACCTGTTGCAGGAGTTAACATCCCATATTCACCATGCAGGTAAAGTGCGTTCGCATCGTCCGTTGCCCAATAGGGCACAGGTTGATAAAACGCCTCGCCTACAGAACCGTTATAGCTTAACGATATGGTGTTGCCTTCATGGATGGGATTCTGCCCGATATAGTTTGACACGCCGTTATTTGAATCTATAGCGCCAATATAAGGGGTGCCACCATCCGTTTGGTCATCCGAAGTCAGGCGCTTTCCCTTGCGTATATCAAATAGACCATCATCACCACCGAGCTTGAACCATTTCCACACGCGCGTGTCAAAGGGATGAGGTTTGACGGCGTTACCTGTGGTCAGCGGCTTGCTATGTAACGAATCAATATAAGATTCCATCCATTGCCAATCAGGTTTACCATCCACAGTAGCTGGCAAATCTATAGTTGAAAACACCATACGTTCTGGGCGCCATTTGCGACCATAAGCCCATCTATATCGGTCTTTCATAATTACTGATGCAACAAATAGCCCAGTCGCTTCATTAAATTCACCATCAAGACGATAAAGTGGATTTACGTCATGACTACATGTAAAGCTCTCTGCCTGATAATACGCAAATCCAACGGACCCATTGTTTGTCACACACACAGCATGTCCCGGAAACAACTTTCGAGACAATGGGTCATTGTGTCCATCGCCCGTTCTCGTTGTACTGGAAATTTCTCCAAGCGTGTAATGTTCGGTAACGCCGTTGTTTTCACTTGTTGCACTAAGAAAAGGAATCGTACCATCTCCCGATGGTTCGGGCTTTTTGTTATAAAAGCCCTTGCAGACCTTAAAAATCTCAGTAAAACAAAACGTCTTCCATGTACTTGTATCAATCTTCATAAACTACCCCCGACCTAACCAAATACGCGAGGTAGTCATTAACCGTCTGCTGGAAATCATCTTCCGTAAGTGTCGTGTAGTCGGTCTCCATATACGCTTCGCACAACCATTCGTCATCACCAGTAACCATGTAGCGGGCACTGAAGCCGGGGATGACGTCACGATTCTTGTAGGTCTCAATCCATTTCTTCTGAATTGCCGTCCATAAACTATTGCCGTTCTCGTCCATCTGCTCGACACGACCAAGGTTCTTGCGCTTCTTAAATCCATCGTCCTTGCAATAGGCAAAAAACGTCTCGCGATTGGCTGTTTTGTGTGGAGTGCCCACATCAAAAACCATGCAGCACGCACAAGCACTTGCACCCGGATAAAAAATATCATCAGGCAGCGAGAAGACCGCGTCCAACGTGTTGTTCTTGAGAATCGCGTTCTTCATTTGCTTCATCAGAGTGCTGTTGCCGATTGCGCACGCCATGGGAAGCAAAACAGCGAGCTTCCCCTGCATATCATTTGCATTCATCTGGTCAAGAATGAACTTAACGAAATAAAGTCCCTTAGACGGGTCCTGCTTGCTTTTGCCCCATGTCTCGGAATACTTCTTCGGCATCTGCTTCGCCATAGCGTTATAAGGCGGATTCATAAGCACAACATTGAACTTGACGCCATCTTTGATGAACCGTGGCACCTCATCAAAACAACTACCCTGAACGATATTCGAATTGCCATCGCTATGAATCAGCATGTTCGTCGTCGCGAGGCCATAAACAAGCTCGTCATATTCAACCCCGTAAATATGATGCTTCTTCACCTCGTCTTCTTCCGCCTGCGTATGACAATCCGCAAGTGCCTGCGTCATAGCACGAACAAGAAACGAGCCGCTGCCGCACGCCATATCAAGAACGACCGAGTTCTTGTTCACGTTGCAAATCTTTGCCATAAAATCGGTGATGTGGTCCGGCGTAAACGCCTGATTCTTATCGGACTTGCCAACGTATTTATTGAACGTAATGAAGAACAGGTTGAGCAGGTCTTGGCCTGCCGTGCTCTTATCATTGATAAACGGGAAAATCTTGTCCTTGATGAAATCAAGAATTGCACAAAGGTTCTCGCTATCCATATCACGGACATCTTGATTCTTGAGAACACGCTTATCAATCAAGGTCAGCTTCTCAGCCTTCTTCAACGACCCTTCAAGCAGGTCCTCCAAGATAGTACGAATCCCGCCGATAATCTGGGCAGTCTTCATCTTTCGGTCATAGATAAGCCCATTTTTAATTGCCAGAAGGCAAGTGCCAACAAACTGAGAGCGGAGCTTCTCGCCGACACCGTGACGGTGCAACAGTTCGTTGAGCTGATACGTATTGCGCATCACCTCTTCTTTGTTGTTGGTGTGCTTCGCATCAAACATTGACACGTATTCGGACATCGTGCGAATGGCTTCCTCTGTATCGAGTTTTCTATCGTCCTCGACCTCAGACTTCCAAACAATAATGCGGTCGTCGGTGGTATTGGCAACCATCGCGATAATCTTGTTGCCAGTAAGGCGCTTCTCGTATTCAACGTATGCCGCAATCTGCTCTTCGACCGTCGGCCACTTGTCAGCGTCGTTTTTCGTTTCAATAAGCAGCGAAACGCCATCCAACTCAAAACGGATGTCGAGGAACTGCCAAGAGCCGCCACCCTTCTTCTTGTGAATCGGCTCAAAATCAAGGTTCTTTTCCTTGAACGCTTTCGGATAGCTAAACTCGCCATTTTCGATATTAGCGGTGTGGTATTCACGACCAACCGCATCAATAATGTCAATTCGCTCCATTTACTTCTCCACCTCCTTCTGATGTTCCTGCACCCACTCGTGGATGATTGCGGCAATCGTCGTCTCGCGCTCCGCAGCCATCATCTTGAGTGCCTTCTTATCGCTCACGGTGAGCGACAGCGAGAGCGTCGTGCGCTTCTCTTCCGCCGTCGTGTCGGCGACGACGGCCTTCTCTATTTTCTTCTGCTCGGCCTCGCGGTCGGCAGCGTATTTCTCGAACATATTCGCCATGGCTCGACCTCCTTTAATCATTTACATATTTGCACAATTATACATCATCGAGACGCATTTGTCCAGATGGATAACGCCTCTGACCTGCGGTTATTCCTTCGGGAACCCCGCAGCCTCGCGCACCGTGCCCACCAGAGCAAGAGTCGCCTTCGCAGCCTTGCCGCGTCGGTCGAACTCGACCACGGACTTGCCGGCGGCTCCCGCCTGAACGAACGCCTCGGACTGGGGCAGCGTGGCCACCGTCTGGTCGCCAGCCAGACCCTCGAACCACTCCATGAAGTCGCGGGACGCCTTGAAGCGGTTCCACCCGTTCATCACGTAGACAATCTTCGCGTGGCCGTTCTTGAACACCGCCTTGCGCATGCGCATCAGCGGCTCGATGTTGACCGTTACGTTTTTAACAATAATAGTCTTTTTTGCCAAACAGGAGCGTTTCAAACTCGTTGCAAGGAGCATATAAGCCGATACTCATTTTTTTTGATATAATTCCATCGCTTTCTTTTTCCGCAGTCGGATCTACCGATTGAATCCATTCGATTATCTCCGGACACTTCAGCGTGAGTTCTTTTCCGTTTACAATTACAAGCGTATCTGAACAGATTTCAATTGCCTCTAAGGCATTTTCAGCAGAGTAAAACAATTGAAAACAGCCGTAGTCATCGGTTGTATTCTTGCTGGAGCTGCTTTTTTTAAATTCGGCATAATCATTACCGAACGCATGTCTTACAACAGTGCGATCTGTTCCAAACGCAACTCCGTTAACGGATTCGGTTAATTGTATTTCGAGTTTTTTCATTAAATTTTGCCTCCTTGTTCCAACTTGTCTACGTATTCAAGCATTTCCTTAATTTGTGCATCGTATTTATCGCCGAATTTCCCTCTGATATCATCGATATCCATTTGAATTGCTCCTCTGAAATCACCTTTATCTATCAGCTCCTTTTGTTTCGCTCTATACTCTCGCGCCTCTATGGAGTTTCCGCAACTGGCTGTCTTGCGATGGTCCTCTTTTTTCATTTCTATGCAAGGTCCTTCCGTGCGATCCAAAGTAGAACTTGCATCGGCCGGCATATGGTGCGCTTCCACATTCTCATGTTTGTTTTCCTGAGAGTAATTTTTTACGTCTTCATAGCTTCCGCCGCCATACTTGACTGGGTTGTTTTCTTTATCGAACTTGCTGTCCCAATATTTTTGCGCCTCGTGTGGTGTCATTTTGCTTTGAGGCTCAATGCATTTAAAACCGTCCGCAGTTGGTTTCTTCATTTCTGTCAACTCGGAGGATCTATTAATCTCAAGCATTAAAACACTCTCCCTTCTTTGCTGTAAATCTCTGTGAAACGGCAAAAAATGTTCTGATACGCTGAATCCCGCAACGATTGCTCATAGAGAATCATTGATAATACCAAATCAATTTGCTCACTCGAATAATTCGTGATTAGCGGTTTCAAACCGGACACCACGGAATGAACCCAGTCCATTATTTCGGAGCAATGCTCGGAAGCTTTGATAGCTTCTCCGGCGGCGAAAAAATCATAGACCAGATGTCTCAGTGATCCGAACGCATTCTCTTCAGAAGAAGATATATATTCGATGAAATCTCGCTTCACGTTTATATCCAGTTTTGACTTAATAATCATGAATTTCAACTTTATAAGATCTTTACGATTTTTTTGTTGAAAGATCTCCCTGTTCATAATGCAGTCGAGCAGCGACTCTGCAGCCATACTTCCATCATAATCCGCCTGCGGCCCTTCATTATCGGGCGAATAAGAATACATTTCCTGCGGCATTTCGAATTTGTTTACTTTACACAGAACGGGCTGTATCCACTCATTCTGATAAATTGCCGCAACACCGCACGGCAGTTTTGCCAACTCAACAATTTGATCATCGTTCAAGTTTGCTGCTCCGCCAACAAGCTCACGATCGCTGCGATCCGGAAGACGCATTATAATCTTGGTATTCGTATTTCGAATTACGGAAAGGTCAAGCAACCCCGGAGCTTGATCCGCAATGATGAAACCCTCTCCGTAAGTACGCATTTCCGCTATGGCGTTGGCAAGCATTTCAACGCTCTTACCCATCAGATTGGCACTTTCGGAAGAAATCTCGGTTGACGTACGTTTCAGCAGGTTATGGGCTTCTTCAAGAACCGTTATATGATTCAATTCCGAATTCATCCCCACTGCGCCTGCCATGCGATATTCCTGAAGCTTTAATACAAGCATTCCCATAATAAGCGACTTCGTTTCGGACGAACCGACCCTGCTCAAATCAATGATCACATTTCTGTCAAACAGATCCCTGTCTGAAATATCATCACAGGTAAAAATCATGCCGTTAATGCCGTTTGTAAGCGATTGTAATCTTGTCAGCAGTGAACCCTTATAAGCACCTTTGTTCTCTGCGTCATACTCGCTTGAATCAATAATCTCTCTGATATTTCTTGCAACATCCGCAAAAGACGGATACAGCATTTCTTTGTATCGATTTTGGGAAAGGGTAAGATTCCAACCGCAGTCCGCATACGACTTCTCAACGGCGCTTTTCAATACGGCGGGCATGGCTGCATACATCGGCCAGCAAACATTAAAAATCTCAACCAATCTGTCCAGATGTTCCAAAATATGTATGCCCTGAGGGAAACTGAACGGATTGATTCTCAGCAGCGGACTGACTGCCGGATTGGTTCCGTACACATACACATCATCCTGCGTTCCGAAAACATGCTTATACTCGCCTTTTGCAGGTTCAACAACCATGAACTTGACATTCTGATTCAAAGCTTCGTTAAGAAGCTGATAAACAGTGTTGCTCTTGCCGGAACCGGTACTGCCGGTAATAAAAGTATGCGATGCAAGAGAGCTCTTCGCCAGTCGAACATCGGTTTTTTCAATATGATTCATATGAAAAATTTTACCGATGTCAAGCTCGGTTTTTACGGTTGGTGCCGAGTCGTAAGAAACGATGTTTCTGCCGAATTCGGCGCACTCAATAACCGGAAGCCCGGCAACGGACTTTCGGGGGAAGTTAAGGGAGTATGCCAATTCTTTGCCCGAAAGACCGGTTGTTGCAGTTACAATTGTCGGATATACATTGAAAGTCGGGTACTTCTGCGCAATGTCGGGATTTAACCCAAACAAAGGGTGTCGCAGTTCACGAAGGTAATTGCAAATCTCCCGGGCGTCATCGCTGGTTTCACCCATATCGCCGCGCCATAGGTTAATTGCGGACTGCGACATATAGGATTCTTCACCTTGTGTCAGCGCAATATAAGAATGTGCAACATTGTTTGCCGTATTTTCATCTTCACTGAGAACATAAGCCGCAAAGTCCCACATACCCAAAGCAGTGCTGAGTTCCAATCTCTTCATTTGAGACTCAAGGAGCTCAAGCGCATGTTTAATATTGTAATTCACAAAGCTCTGAGTGATGCCTTCACTCTTGCCTATCGTTGCGGTAACTGTTGAGCTGCGAGCAAAATTGGCACCGAAATTAGCACCGAAATTGACACTTCGGAACGCACCTGCGGTTCTTGACAACGAGTTGCTGACTGCCCGTCCGAGCGTTTTTGCAACAGCATGGCCGACGGACGAGTTCACCGCTTGGTTGGTCAGGGCGGAAATTGCCGTGCCTGCGGATTTTGCAATTGCCTTACCCGTGGATTCCGATATGCTCTTTGATACGGAGTCCGATATTCCCTGCGTCACCGCATCCGAAGCATTCGTTCCGATTTGGCTTGCTGTGCTGCTTTGCAATGCCTGACTGTAGTTCGCCGTTACGCGGGTTCCGCTAAAACCAACACTTGCTGAACCTCCGAGTGTTTCGGAGTCTCCGACTGTATCCGTTTGCGAGGAATTTGTTCCCTGAGTGTGAGTGCTGCTGCTTGTTTCGGCGGTGCCGGTTGTGTCCGTAACGGAACTTCCCGTTGAAGCTGTCACGGATTCTCCGGTTGAGTCAGTAACTGTTTGCCCGGTCGTATCTGTGACACCGTTGTTTGTGGAATCGGTTTCCGTCCCGCCGGTTGAGTCCGTGACACCGTTTGTATTGGTGGTTGCTTGATTCTGTCCGTTCTGAATGCCTGCGCTTGCACCGATATTTATGCCTACCGTAGCGGAAGAACCGGCGGAATTCTGTTCGGTGTATGTAAAATTCGTTGTCCACGATGCGTAGGGAGCAAGCCCCGAATACATTTCGGAAAGTTTGAGTTTTCTGTTGTCAACATCGTGAACAGGTGTTGCAAGCAAGATAATGATGTATTCTTTGGCACGCTTGTCCGGAACGATGCCGTCAAGCAATTTTTCTATTGTTTGACTGATAAACTTTTCTGACTTTTCCGCAGGCACGTTGGAAGCAATTGCAACGGAATACGGAATATCATTCCGAAGGCAGGGCAAAACCCCAATGCCAACCTTATCAGACCATTCGGAACCCGGAAAATTGCCGCGGATCGCATCTGCCAAACGAGCCTTGTAGTTTTCGGAGTCAACGTTGTTATCTGCATTCTGCTTGTTGGTAACAGCCAAATACACATGCGTCGATTCGTATGTTCGGTGAAAGACCAAAGAAATATTGCACTTATCGTTGGATAAAACTTGGTAAACATTTATAAGTTTCTCGATGCTGTTTTCGTTTTTGTCGGTCACCCACTTGGTTATATTAAAAAAACGAATGTTCCGCGCCGTATCAAAACTTGTACCGTATTCAAACTCCCTCTCGATCGGAACATACAATTCCTTGAGCTGGGTAAGATACGATTTATAAATTTCAATGCTGTTTGCCGCAAGAAGTCGTTTGGTTAACTCCTCTGCGCTGCTGTCCGTCGGGTCAGGCATTTGAGAGAGATACGCATCTCTTTGCTGTTGAACCTTTTGCAGCTGTTCCGGGCTCAATGAAGACAGCTTTGAAATACCGTCGGCCACTTTGCCGCCGGCTCTGGAAAGTAAACCTTTCGCACTCATTATTCAATCTCGCTTTCTGTGAAAATAGTCTTAAGTTAACTTTGAACGAATCAACACTCTTTCCAGTCCATCATCCTTCGAATTTGCTCCGAGTACTCCCGAAGTTTCAGCTTTCTTGATTCAAGTTCTGCAATTCGTTCCGTTTCTTCTCTTATTATTTCAGCTTGATTATAAAGCTGCGGACTGAATTCAACAATATTCTCGATTACAGTATCGAGCAAATTGTTCATCCATTCGTCAAAGCTGTTTGCATGGCTGCTTTCAAATGAGTTATAGATTTGCTGAACCATCAACCGCAGCTCGCTGTTGAAACGTTTGGTCAGCTTGTCGATATTAATGCGGTTTGTGTCGCCGAAAAATTTGTAAACAAACGCTGCTTTCTCGAAAATCGATTCCGCATGATTCTCGAAAGCCAATGCCTGATACTGAATGATAATGCCTGCAAGCTCACTGCGCTCTTTCTCGTTCAGTGCTGAGGATTGCGTCACGATTTTTGCCATTGCATCTTTGAAGCAGGATGTTCTGTTTTCCCAATATGCCCGGGACTGCTCCTCAAGAAGCGTTTGCGCCTGTGTGACATAGGCTGTAAATAAATCCTTCACGGCATTCATAAGTTCATCGGAGGAAATGCGGTCAACTTCTTTACGGGTTTCACGCAATTCTGCTTCATTGTCACGAATAGCTTTCGCATCCTCGAAAACGCGCTTTCCGGCTTTTTTAATGCACGGAAAGACTCCTTCCTTAGGCATGTTTGAAAAATATTTAAGGAAGTTGGCCCCAAGGGATCTCCTGGAGTCACGCAACTTGTTTTTGCGTTCCTCCACATCTTTTGAATCTGCATTTATGCGAAGAAATTCTTCTTCCTTCTCCTTTAGTGTCGCCGCATCAACCGCAACATTGACTTCATCAACATACTGAGCCATGTGCCCCGCATAGTTTTGCAAAAACTCTGCTTTCATTTCCTGACTTTGCTGTTGAATTTCAGCGATTAAAGCTTGTTTTTCTTTTTCAAGATTTACATGAACGCGCGCGCGGTATTCTTCACGCTTTCTGGTTGCAGCGGCAATTTCTTCCGATGTGATTCGAATAACACGGTCTAAAAACAGCCGGGATTGCTGGCACTTATTGTAAGGCGAGAAAACGTCTGCAAATGAACTGACAGCCTGCTCAACACTGTACAACCCACTGTTTGCATACACCAGGTTTTTATTTTCGGCGCAGCGTTCGTTATAGCGGCGTTTGATTTGCTCAGGCATAATGTTGTAACGATACAACTGTTTATAGAAGCGAGATGACGGATTGGAGTATTTGTTGTACTGATCCTCAAAAATCTCTGCATTGTGATCATCAATAAATCTCTGGTCGTTCTTTGCTCCCAAACCCATGATGGATGACACAAAATACAAACCGCCTGCATACATTTGTCTCGGTATTGCAAGACTCAGAATACGATCCTGATCATCTTCGTTAAAACCGTCCTTTTTGAGCGATGCAGCATCAGCCTTGTTTACAACAATCATGGTAAAGCGATTATCAAGCTCCTTCATATTGTTAATTGCCTGATACAGTTTATCGTTATCGGTGCTGTCCAGAGTATTAAATTCCGAAACAAAAATCGGCAAGCCGTTCGACAAATCCTCCATCGCTTTTTTTAACACATGGTAATGATTCAGGTTTGATGCGGAGTTCGATCCGGGAGTGTCGAAAATCACAAACCTCTTCTTAATGTCCCAATTTCCGTCATCATCAAACGGAGCATCAATTTCGATCAAATCGGAAATTTCTTCTCCTACTGTCCGGTTGGCATATGCATTTATAACACTGAGAACGCGATGCAGCTTTAACGGAATGCTCTCACGCTCAATTTCATTCAAAACGCTGTTCAAATGTTCTGCCAGCGGATTGTCGTGACTGTCAGTAAGGAATTTATAGCTCTCTGCAGAGAATCGGATTCGAACACTCCTGCCGTCAAATTCGAATTTTACCACTGCTCTGTCACTCTGATCCGATTGCGCAATTTTATAAATCTTAGCCGTGGTTGGTTCATCGCTGCTCGGCAGCAGTTCATATCCTACCAATGCGTTAATAAAAGTGGACTTTCCGGAGCTGTAATTGCCTATTACGCAAATCGGTATAACGTCATTGGATGCATCGGAGAATTTATCCAGTTCTCTCTGAATTTTGCTTTTGTCTGAAACGCTTTCGGAAACAAGGGGAGCGAGTTCTTTGAAAACATCAATAACATCATGGAGGATATCGCGGGCATTTTCAAGACATATCGGAGATCTGCTCAGTTTCGCTCTGTCCGAGTATTCATTGTCGCTGCAAACAGATTCAAGCTCATGATATTCGTCGTCGGTCCCCTCGAACACAATCTCAACCTTTTCAGAACCTGCATAATATGCGCCGATAATTGCATCAACAATTTGTTTGACCTTAAACGGGAAGAAACCAACCGCAAAGTCATTTTTTAGCAGAGGGCTGTTGGGACATGTAGTAACATCAATACTTATCCACTCATCCAAAGCATCATCCCATGTCTTGAATTCCGTCTTTTTATGATACGGGTTGCTCTTAATCTTTATCTTCACCATTAATTCTTCCTCCTCGCAGATAATGCATTAAAAACGCGAAATCCACATCAAATATTTCACATCGGTACATATTCTCGGTGTTTTGATTCACGTTACGAGTTTCACGGCACATCGAACAGCAGAAACATTAAGCTGAGCAGGAACTGCATTCACACCGATGCAATACACCGATGCAATACTTCCTTGTTTCCGATATTCGGCACAAAATTACCCTGTCGAAACCTCATAGCATGAGATTTAAAAACTTTTCAGTCCGCAGGCTCGCGTTCACGGCCGAATCAACCGCATCAATTGATTTGCCGCATAAAGAATGCTTCTTAGCGATCGCAAAACATTTTGTGCTCTTTTTCGGCAGAAACTGTCTTTGTTCGATATTGTTATTATAACATATTCATAAATAGAATGGTAGACCGAATAACTATATTTCCATTGTTTTTTCAAACGAGCTGACCGGCAAAAGAATCGTGCATATGGTCTCAATTCAGGTGATCCGCTTCGAATGCAGACAGAAGCGGTTTCCCAAAAAGCCGTTATGAAAATCATAATCAGAAACAAGTGGGATGCAGCCATTGCCGGAAAACGGTGGTGAGTACGTTCACGACTTACATGCCAAGCAGCTTTGCGGTATAATCTTGTTGCGGTATAACGATCCTCTTTGATGAGTTTGGTTTTTCTACGCCGTATTCTTCATCAATTCGGAGAGTTTTGCCTCAATTCTTGATCCCCATATTTGGTATAGCGCTAATTTAAACAGCCCCGTTCCCGCATTTGCGCGGGTTCGGGGCATTTTGATACAGTCGAAGAAAGGTTCGATTATTTACCTGAAATCATAAGCTTTTCAACAAGGAGACTCGGAGAGCCGACTCTGCCGCCGCCGGGAAAGCCGAAACGCAGGTCGCTGCCTGCGGCGATAACGGAATTCATAAGCGAAAGAAAATTGCCGGCACAGGTAATCTGGTCAACGGAACGGATGACACTGCCCTGTTCAACAAGCAGTCCTTTTGCAATCAACGAAAAATCGCCGCTGACGGGATCGAGTCCGCTGTGAAGGCCGCCGAGTTCGGTAACGACAATTCCGCTGTCAAGTTCGGAAACAAGCGTATCATAGCTCTTTTCGCCTTTTGCAATGAAAAAGTTGCTGGGAGAAACTCCGACCGGAGAGGCGACACCGGCGCGTCCGGCGTTGGAGGTGGAGGCAACACCCGCCTTTCGTGCGGTTTTAAGATTGTGAAGAAAGCTCTTAAGTATGCCGTCTTCAACAACAACAGTTTTTACGGAAGGTGTTCCTTCGGCATCGAATGCGCGGGGATTATCCTCCTCGAACGGATCGTCAATGATTGAAATGCAGGGATTTGCTATGCGCTCGCCGAGTTTGTCTTTCAACAGGGAAAGTCCCTTTTGAACGCTGTCTGCGGAGAACATGCCTGAAAAAGCGGAAAGCAGATCCGTTGCTGCATCGCTGCGCAGAAGGACACGATATTCACCGGAATCAACGGCAGAAGCATGGAACTGCATCAGTGCATTGTCGACACTCTCTTTGATAATGTCCCCGCAATCCAACATGCCTGAGCCGAATTTGAAAGCAAAACTTTCGCGCTCGTCTTCACCGATGCGCAAAATCGGTTCAATGACAGCAACAGAGTATTTGTTTTCCTTATCGGCACAAAGTCCGTACGTGTTATGGATGCGCGTGGTCTCAACACCCGTTTCAACCGCACAGTAAGCAACACGGTTTACTCGGTCGTCAAAATCGAGAGTATCGCGTTCAAGTCTCAATGCAAGCTCGATTTTTTTGCTTTCGCTCATGTCCGCAACAGGGTTCTGCTTTTGATTTATTGTCGGATACTCGCATTTGCTCTGCATGGGGTTTTCGTCATTGTTTTCAATAACACGGGCATTGTCGATTGCACTTTCAACAAGAGAATCGGCGTTGTCGAAAACTTCGGTGTAGGCATAACCCGTTTTGCCGCCGAAAACGACACGCAGATTGAGTCCGTAAGCGTGTGCGGAGGTGTATTTGCTGATTTCGGAATTCAGCACATTAACCGAAAAGGACTCATCTTCACGGAAAAAAACTTCAGCGGCTTCACAGCCTTTTTCAAGTGCCGCCTTAAAGCAGGCTTCTTTAAAGGATTCAAAAGTCATTACAGCGCGCCTCCTTTGCCGCCGACAGTGATTTCACTTACGCGAATGCGCGGCTGGCCGACATTTGTCGGAACGCTGCCGGATGATGAGCCGCACATGCCCTGACCCATCCACATCCTTCTGCCGATGCGGTCGATTTTCATAAGAACGTCCGCGCCCTTGCCGATGAGCGTTGCACCGCGGACAGGGCAAAGAATCTTGCCGTTTTTAACCCAGTAACCTTCAAGAACGGCGAAATTGAATTCACCGGTGAGAGGGTTCACGGAGCCGCCACCCATCTTTGCGGCGAACAAACCGTCGCCCATGGTTGCAAGCATGGCCTCTTCATCGTCATTGCCTTCGGCGAAGAAAGTGTTGGTCATGCGGGAAGTGGGTGCATATGTATAATCCTGTCGCCTGCCGCTGCCGGTGACAGGGTGGTTCATAAGGCGTGAACCGAGTATGTCAACAAGGTAGCTCTTGAGGACTCCGTTTTCAATAAGAACGTTGCGCTGAGCGGGATGTCCCTCATCGTCAAAGCACATGCTGCCCCATTCGCCGGGCATCGTCCCGTCGTCAACCGCCGTCACGATATCGCTTGCGATTTTTTGACCGAGTTTGTTGCAGAAAACAGAATTCCCGCGGCCGACGCTGGTGGCTTCAAGCCCATGCACGCAAGCTTCATGCAGAATGACACCGCCAAAGCCCCCGTCGATAACAACGGGAACCATTCCTGCCGGGCATTCGGGTGCGTGAAGCATTGTTACCGCAATACGTGAAGCTTCTTTGCCGACGGTTTCCGGGTCGATTTGCTGATAAGCTTCGAATCCTTTTCCAAGCCCGGGGCCTTCATAACCTGTTTGCGCTTCGCCGTTTGCCATTGCAACCGATTGAATCATCAGCCTTGTTCGCGGCCGACGATCCTCGGCATAAACGCCATCGCTGTTGCAGACCGCAATGCGATGGTCGCAATCCATATACGCCGCAACAACCTGAGTGACTTCGTTTGAATAGGCCTTTGCTGCTGCTGTGCCGCTGCGCAAAAGCGCGATTCTATCTGCATTTTTTATGGTTGAAAAAGGTATTTTCTGCTCGTATCCGCCGATGCGTTCAACGCAGACGGATTTAGCTTCGAATTCCTTTGCTTCGTTAAGTGCGGATGCCGCCGCCTTTGCAGCTGCAATTAAAGCGCTTTCGCTTGTGTTCGCAGTGTATGCATATGCGCTGCGCGTGCCTTTGAGGACACGCACGCCTGCGCCGGCTTTGCGCTCATAGCTTGCATTGTCAACTGCTCCGTCAACCATTTTTACCGTGTTGAATTCGGTATCCTGCATGTAAAGTTCAGAAAAATCCCCGCCCGTCCTGAGTGCAGCCTCAAGAACGGCCTCTGAAATGCTCTTGTTTATCAAGCCGTAACCTCCATGATTTTGTTCCAAGCATATTATACCAATTTTATACCGAAAACACAATATTATTGTGTTGCCTGCGCATTCGGCGAAAACGGAGAAAAAACTACTTCAGTTTTGCCCGTTTCAGCCGCAATGCATTTGTAAGCACCGTAACTGAGCTGAGGCTCATTGCAAGTGCAGCAAGCATGGGGTTAAGCAGCGGTCCGCCGAATGCATACAGCAAACCCGCCGCAACGGGAATGCCGAGGCAATTGTAAGCGAATGCCCAGAAAAGGTTTTCCTTAATGATTCTAAGCGTTGTGCGGGAGAGCAGAAGCGCATCGCTGATTCCGGTGAGTTCACCTTTTGCAAGCACAATATCCGCACTTGCGGCAGCAACGTCCGTGCCGGTGCCGATTGCAATGCCGACTTCGGAGAGCGCGAGCGCGGCAGCGTCATTTATGCCGTCTCCGACCATTGCAACAAGATGTCCTTGTTTTTGAAGTTCTGCAATGCAATCGTTTTTGTCGGAGGGGAGACAGCCGCTCTTCACGTGCTCTATGCCGACTTGCTTTGCAACGCTTTCGGCCGTGTGCGCATTGTCTCCGGTGACGAGCCAAACATCGATGCCGTGTGCTTTAAGTGTCCGGACCGCTTTTGCGGAGGAAGGCTTTATTGCATCCGCAACGCCGATTATTCCACGGTACATGCCGTCAACGGCAAGCATCAGCGGTGTGCAGCCGGACAAAGTAAGCTCGTCGAGTGCGGCTTTATCGTATTCGATTTCCGTTTCGGAAAAAAGTCGTTCGTTCCCGATAAGAATGCTTTTGCCGTCGACGATCGCTTTCCCACCGCGTCCCGCAAGGGCTTCGAATTCCTTCGGTGCGGAGAACGGAATACTTTTTTCAGAAGCATAGTCCGTGACTGCCCGCGCAAGCGGGTGTTCGCTGGAGGCCTCACCGCATGCAAAAAGGTGCAGAAACTCTTTTTCGTCAATGCCGTGCGGAATAACTTTTTCAACAACCGGGCGCCCCTCTGTGATTGTGCCTGTTTTATCAAGAATGATCGTGTCAATTTTGCAGGCATGTTCAAGAGCTTCGCCGTTTTTGATAAAAATGCCGAGTGATGCGCCGCGCCCCATGCCGACCATGATAGCCGTCGGAGTTGCAAGCCCGAGTGCGCAGGGGCAGGCGATAACAAGCACCGAAACGAAAATCTTAAGCGCAATGCCGAAGCTTTGCCCTGCAAGCAGCCAAATGACTGCGCTTACGAGTGCAATTGCGCCGACAGCGGGCACAAATATGCCGCTGATTTTGTCTGCAAGCCCGGCAATGGGAGCTTTACTGCCCTGCGCCTGCTCAACCATGCGAACCATGCCGGAAAGAACGGTATCATCGCCGACACGGCGCGTTTTGTATGTGAAACTGCCGCTGAGATTGACGCTGCCGCCGATGACCTCGTCCCCGGGCTGTTTATCGACGGGAATGCTTTCGCCGCTGAGCATGGATTCATCGACACTTGTTGTGCCGTCGATTATTTCGCCGTCAACGGGGATGCGCTCACCGGGGCGAACGCGGATGATCTCACCCACAACAAGCTCATCAACGTCAACTTGCTTTTCGCTTCCGTCTTTTGCAACAACACATGCGGTGTCCGGTGCAAGCCTGATGAGCTTTGCAATGGCATCGCCCGTGCGGGATTTTGCACGCTGCTCGAGGTATTTGCCCAACATGACGAGAGTGATAATAACGCCGGCGGATTCGAAATACAGCCCTTCATGCATCATATGATGCTGTCCTTTGAATATCAGTACGGTTGAGTAAACGGAATAGGCAATTGATGCAATTGTGCCGACGGCAATAAGCGAATCCATATTCGGGTGCAGTCCGAATATCGCCTTGATTCCGCGCACGTAGAATGCTCTGCCGGCAAAAAGCACGGGCAGCAGCAGAATCATCTGCGTAACGGCGAAAGCCCGCGGTTCGGTGATGAACGCGGGGACAGGAAGCCCTACCATGTGTCCCATTGAAATATAAAAGAGCGGAATTGCAAACACTGCGGCAAGGATAAGGTTGCTGCGCCTTTTTTTGATATCAAGCCGACGCCGCTCGGCATCGATAGCGGATTGCTTCTTCGCCGAAACGACCGGAGCAATGCCGAACCCGACTTTTTGCACGGCGGCAAAAATTTCATCTGAAAGGTCATTTGTACTTCGTACAAAAAGTTTTTCTGTTGAAAGATTGACGCTTGCAGCGTCAACTCCGGAAATACGGCGAACGGCGCGTTCAACCGAGGCGGAGCAGGCGGCGCAGCTCATTCCGCTGATTGAATATTCCTTTATCATAGAAAGAAAACCTCCTGTAAGCATAATTGCGGATTGCCCGATGCAAGGCATGATGTGTAAGCACGGGCTAACCGCAGCTCTATTTTACAACATTTTCCGTTTGGGGGCAACGGGTTTCGATAAAAAACAGCTTTGAATCCGCTGTCGGTTCGGGGCGCTGTTTTCATGGAAACAATAAATTCAAAGCCCCTTTGCAAAGCCAAATTGTTATGCACACGCATGATATATGATTACTTTGCGCAGTCGAATTATGCAGAACAACATATAATGCACGGGTCTGCTCATATTATTATTGCATGAGGAACGAAACAGAATGCAAAAAATATCGCATGAGCAAGGCAACGGGTGCTTTGCTGACTAAGCTTGATCTGCCGGAGGGTACGCTTGACAACGTGCCGTGCATACGCATATTCGGAAGAAATACTGCGGAAATAGAGAATCACCGCGGCGTGCTGGAATTTTCGGATTCAAAGGTTCGGCTGCATACCGCACTCGGAATACTGAGCATTGCCGGAACCGAACTCAGAATCTGCTGCGCGGATAAGCAGACCGTTGTATGCACGGGCGAAATAGCTGCGGTCGAATATGAAAGCTCACGCTGAAGACCGTGGTCGGCGGGCACGGAAAATGATTCGAATACATCATTCTGCAAAGAAAAATAGAAGGAAATCGGAGCGGCGGACAGATATATGTTTTTGTGGAAATTTACTCGGGGATATGTTAAAATAAGGATGAGGTGCATGCGCCCGGAAAAAATGGTTAATCTTTTGCTGGCGGAGGGCATATCTCTGCACAATATCGAGCGCGAAAATAAAAGCACGATAACAGCCGTCACGGAGACAGGCAACTGCATGCCGCTTGTTGAGTTGACGGAATTGCACGGCGGGGAAGCGTGCGTTCTTGAACAGCGCGGGCTGCCTGTGCTGCTGAGAGCACTTAAATCGCGTTTCATGCTGATTGCAGTGTTGATTATCGGCTTTGCAGCCATGTGCATATTGTCGCACCGAGTGCTGCTGATTGATATTTCCGGATGTGATGCGTTGGAACCGTCCGAAATTCTTTCGGTGGTTGCGGATTGCGGAGTACGCATAGGAATGCCGTCAGCCAAGTTGAATGCTGAGCGCGTTGCCGATTCGCTTCTGAATGCACTGCCGACGTTGAGCTTTGCGGATGCGGGTATTTGCGGCGTTGTGCTGAAAATCAACGTCAGTGAATACAATTCCGTTGCCTCGACGGAAGAAAACACGGAACCTTGCGGCATATATGCGGACAAGGACTGCGTAATCCTCAGCATAGTTGCAAACAAAGGCAATGCTGCCGTCAGGAAGGGCGCAGCTGTTCGGCGGGGACAGCTTTTGATTGATGGGGATATAACCCCGGAAGGTTCGTCGGAGCGCGTACTTGTGCATTCCCGCGGAACAATAACGGGTCAGGTTGCTTATCGGTTTTCTGTTGAAATCGGAAAAACAGCTCCCAAACTTTGCCAAAGCGGGAACAGCTGCGAATACACGCAAATAAGTTTTCCGACCCTATTTAAAGGAAAGAAAATTACTCGGGAATCCCGCGTGCTCTATGATGAATTTGAAATTACGCTTGAATCCTGCGAAACATTGGATGCAGGGCTTCTGCCTGTCCGTGTTTACAAAGGCAGGGCGCATGAGCTTGTTGTTGCGGAAAAAAATCTTACATACGATGAGATGACAGCAGCAGCGAACGCGAAGCTTGACGCCGAAATGAAATCATCGATTCCGAAGGATGCAAGAATAATTGCAAAATCAACCGATTTCATACAGCAAGCGGACGGAACGCTTATTGCCGTTTTGAATGTTCAAACGATTGAAAACATCGGATACATTCAGTATTACTGATTGAAAATCAACAAGGCGCGAAGCGGAAAGTTTGAAATTGCTTTAAACGATACGACCGATGCGAAAGTGTGTTTATTCCGCGGCTTTCAAGCAAAAAGTCCGACCGAGGTTGTAATCATAAAAAACAGGATATGCAAAATAAGGGAAAAGAACATATGCCGACTGAGAAAAGATACGAAATAAACGAATTGACGGATACGGAAAGCACTGCCGATGCAGGCAATATGCTCAACGGCAAGGCAGTTGTTGATGAACCAACCGTGACCGAATTTACGGAGATTGAGTCCATGGACGAGATAATAAAACTGTTCGGCGTCTTTGACGAAAATCTCAAAATAATCGAAGCCGAAACCGGCACGAACATCGCTGCCGATTCCGAAAAGATCAATATCAGCGGAAAGCAGAGTGCAGTGGATATTGCGCGCAATGTAGTTGAAAAACTGCTTTCGCTGATTAAACGCGGTGAGAGTATTGACAGAGGGCGCATACGATACGCAATTGACCTTGCGCGGGAAGGCAATTCGGAGCTGATTCTTGAGCTTGCGGATGATGTTATTGCATTCACAAGCAAGGGCAAGCAGATAAAGTGCAAAACACTGGGGCAGAAGCGTTACATAAACGCACTGAAACACAACACAGTCGTTTTCGGAGTGGGTCCTGCGGGCACGGGCAAAACATATCTTGCGGTTGCAATGGCCGTGCTTGCATACAAAAACAAGGAAGTCAGCCGAATCATCCTCACAAGGCCTGCGGTGGAAGCGGGGGAGAAGCTCGGATTCCTGCCGGGAGATCTGCAAAACAAAGTTGATCCTTACCTGCGACCGCTCTACGATGCGCTTTATGATTTTCTCGGTTCGGAAAACTTCCGCATTTTATCTGAGCGCGGGGTGATCGAGGTTGCCCCGCTTGCATACATGCGCGGACGTACGCTGAATGATGCGTATATTATTTTGGATGAAGCACAGAACTGCACCGTTGAACAGATGAAAATGTTCCTTACGCGCTTTGGCGAGGGTTCGCGTGTCGTTGTGACGGGTGACATTACTCAGATAGATCTCCCGCGGGAAAAAACAAGCGGACTTATTCATGCGCTTCGCGTTTTGAATGACGTTGAAGGTTTGAGCATCGTTTATCTCACTGCGCGGGATGTTGTTCGTCATGAAATGGTTCAGCGCATTGTTCGTGCATATGAAAAAGCGGCGGAACGTGCCGCAGAACGTGCGGCGGAGCGCGCTGCTGCCGTTCGTGACGGAGAACAAGTCAACGACGGAGAGCACAGCCGCTCCGGTTCGCGAAGCGAACGGGATGACGGTTTCAGACCGGCAAAACGCTGAAAAGCTTTGCGAAAACTTTGCTTCAAGGCAATGCACGGCGGAAGAGAACGGTCGGGATTTTCTCCGATTTTTATAATCAGATAAAAGCAACAGGAGGATAAAATGCAGAGACAAGCCAAAAAACGCAGCGGAGATGCCGGCGGGGCGGGCGGAACAAAAAGGGCCGTCACCCCGCGAAGCGCGTTTATCGTGCTTGCTTGCACGGCAATTGCAGAGTATTTCGCCTTTTATCTGCGTCTTGCGGATGCGGGCGCAAAAGCGGGAATTCCCCACGGCGGGTATGTGATGTGCGCATTGATTTGCGGAGTTGCTTCACTTGCAACAACGGCGGGATTCGGCTTGCTTTTGTTTGCTGAAAGAAACCGTATAACGAAAAATCTCAAGCAGCTGTTGATAACAGCAATTCTTCTTCTTGTTTCAACGGTGCTGAGTGCGTTTACGACCTGCGCAGGATATGCTTTTACAGCGGCATTCCTCGGGATTATTCTCGCCGCATTGCTTGTCGGAAGACATTGTGCATACGCATGCACAGCTATGATGGCCGTATATGCAGCTCTGTTTGCCTGTTTGCCCGATGCTGCTCTTGCATATAAGCCGTTGTCAATGCTTGCTGCTGTTTCCGCCGGCGGTTTTGCTGCGGTGATTGCACTGAAAATCAACAAAGGAAGAACTTCGCCGATTATTTCCGGCGTCATCGGCGGGATTGTTTCAGGTATTATCCTTATCTGTGTACAAGCCTTCTTCGGTGTCCGTATTACCGATGTGCTTCTTGACGCCTGCGGCCTGCTTGCAAGCTCTGCGTTGTGCGGCGTGCTTGCAGTCGGGCTGATGCCTGTGTGCGAAAGCATTTTCGATGTAACAACCGAAACGAGACTCAATGACCTTTTGAACAATAACAACCCGTTATTAAAGCGGCTGATGTTTGAAGCACCGGGGACATATCATCATTCCATTCTTGTTGCGGCACTTGCGGAATCGGCGGCGGATGAGGTGGATGCGAACTCACTTTTATGCAAGGTTGCAGCGTATTACCATGATGTCGGTAAACTCACAAGCCCCGCACATTTTATAGAAAATCAGCGTGACTATAACATTCACGATGAACTTCCGCCGGAGGAGAGTGCACGCCGGATAATTTCTCACCAAAGTGACGGAGTGACCTTGCTCAAAAAGCATAAATTCCCGTCCGACGTGATTGAAATTGTTGCGCAGCATCATGGTGATTCAATAGTACGCTTTTTCTATAACAAGGCAGTGAATGATGCGGGGTCGCCAGAGGAGGTTGATGCCGCTGTTTACCGCTACAAAGCAAACAAACCTTCGACCAAGGAAAGCGCGATAATAATGCTTGCCGATTGCTGCGAGGCGGCTGTGCGCTCGATGAAAAATCCGACTCATGAGATGATTGCGGATAAAGTTCACGAAGTGATAAACGGCCTTTGGCTGCGTGAGGACGGACAGCTCAGCGAATCACCGCTTACGGCAAAAGATATCAAAAAAATCGAGCAGAGCTTTTTAAAAACTCTTTCGGCTCAGTATCATGAAAGGGTGGAATATCCGCCTTTAGAGGAAAAAACAAGTGAACAGCAAGTATGAAGACACAATAAAAAAGAACGGTGAAGACCGAACCGAACGGAACGTTAAATCCTCTGCGGTGAGCATTGAAACCATGAATTTTGATGCGGCACAGTCGGAAACCGATGCGGTGCAGAGGGCCGCGCTTTCCGCTCTTGCGATTGAGGGTGCGGCCGGGCGCGGCGTTTCGATCGTTTTGACAGACGATGAAACGATTCATGTTTACAACCGTGAATATCGCGATGTTGACAGGGCGACGGATGTTTTGAGTTTCCCTGCGGATGAAGGTGATGAAATACTCAGCATTCCGGATGATTTCCTGGGCGATATTATGATTTCGGTTCCGCGCGCTGCGGAACAGGGCGCAGCTCTCGGGCATTCGACGGAGCGCGAATTGATGTTCCTTACCGTTCACGGAGTGCTGCATCTTTTGGGCTTCGATCATATGCGGCCGGAGGATGAAACGGTTATGCTTGAACATCAGCGGAGAATAATGTCCGCAATTGCAAAAGAAATTGATGGATGCACGGAGTAAATATGAATGGTTTTGAACTGACGGAACAAAAGATTAATCAGCTCGTTGAACTTGCACTTAGGGCGCGCGAACGCGCATATGTGCCTTATTCGCATTTTCGCGTCGGGGCTTGCCTGATGTCAAAAAACGGAACGCTGTATTGCGGCTGCAATATAGAAAACGCCGGTTATACGCCCACAAACTGTGCGGAACGGACGGCGGTATTTAAAGCGGTTTACGAGGGGGAACGTCAGTTTTCAGCAATTGCCGTTGCTTCGGACAGCGAAAATTTTACGGCCCCGTGCGGGGTATGCAGGCAGGTGCTTGCGGAGTTCTGTGATGCGGAAATGCCTGTTATTTGCATAAACAGGGAAGGCAAATACAGAATTCTTTCCCTCGGCGAACTTCTGCCCTTTGCGTTCTCAAAAAAAGATATGGAGTAAACAATGACACAAACACAGAATAAATCAGCATACAGATCCGGATTCGTGACGATAATCGGTTCTCCGAATGTCGGAAAATCAACATTGATGAACCGCATGGTCGGGCAAAAAATCAGCATTGTTTCCGACAGAGCGCAAACAACGCGCAACAGGATAACGGGCATTGTATCAAGAAAGGATTACCAGATAATTTTTCTTGACACTCCCGGAGTGACGGCGCCGAAAAATCGTTTGGGCGAATACATGCTGAAAGTCGCATTTGATGCCGTGAACGAGGTTGAAGCGATACTTTTAATGCTTGACGCTTCCGTCGGTATACGCGAAAAGGATGAATTGCTGCTGTCCAGGCTCGGCGAACGATGCGGAAAAACAGCTGTGGTTGCCGCAATTAACAAAAGCGACCTTGTGAGTCTCGGAGATATCGACGAGATTCGCGAACGGCTTGAAAAAGAACCTTACATAAAAGATATTGTTGCAATAAGCGCGGAGACGGGCCGAAATGTGGATAAACTTGAAGCGATTCTCTGCAAGTACCTGACCGAAGGCCCGCAGTATTATCCTGACGATATGGTGACGGATCAGCCTATGTGGGCGATCTGCGGTGAAATGATACGTGAAAACGCATTGAAACTGCTGCGGGATGAGATACCGCACGGCATAGGCATAGGCATTGATAAAATCAAGCTCCGTGAAGACGGGATACACGATGTTTTTGCAACAATTTATTGCGAGCGCGAAACACACAAAGGCATCATAATCGGACACGGCGGGAGAATGCTCAAACGCATCGGTTCGGAAGCGCGGCGTGATATAGAATGGCTTTTCGGAACAAAGGTGAACCTTCAGCTTTGGGTAAAGGTTCGTCCCGACTGGCGCAACAGTGCTTCCGCGTTGAAAGAATTCGGCTTTACTCCCGATTTTTAAGCGACGGACGACATTTGGCGGAAGAGCGGTGCTGATTTTGCAATAATCGCCGATTATTCATCATTGCGCTGCCCGAAGGCGCGGCGGTACCTGAGATAAGCTTCAACATTTCCCGTTGCGGCAAAATCGGCCCAAAGAGATTTTTGTGCTTTTTCGCTGCTTGGAGCCCTGTCGCTTTTTTTGCGAAATGTTTCGGAAAAGAGCGGTTCCTGATTGTCCGCGGTGCCGCTTTCTGTGACTGAATGGTTCATCATGTCCTCCTTTTCGTTGCGGTAACAGATTCGGGAATACTTCGAGCTGCCTTATCGAAGTGAGCTTAGTGTTCCCGAAAAACGAAAAAAAACACATGGGCTTTCAAACGTGCTTACCGGTGTCGGTAAGGTGTGCGGAGCAGCGCGATACGGCGGTATGAATTCAATATGGCATTTGAAACACTGAACGGAATAGTACTGAGATATGCGAATTATCGCGACAACGACCGCATACTGACCGTCCTCACGCAGGAACGCGGTGCTGTCGCTGTTACCGTGCGCAACTGCCGAAAAAAAAGCTCCGTTACAGCTGACGCAGTTTCAGAGCAGTGCTGCTACGGTGAGTTTGTTGTGTATGAACGCGGCGGAATATTGTACGCTTCGTCAACAGCAATTAAGGAATCGTTTTATCCGATAAGGGAGGACTACGAAAGGCTTGTTTCGGCAAACCAGATTCTTCGTTTTGCGGAAATTATTGCGTATAATCATGGCGGCGCGGAACTTTTTCCTTTGTGCTACCATGCACTGAGCTTTCTTGCATACGGAGACAACAATCCGATAGATATTGAACTCTGTTCCACGGCAAAAATGCTCTGCCTTGCCGGCTATAAGCCCGTCCTGACGCATTGCGTGCGCTGCGGGAAGGATTTGCGAAAGCAGAAGGAGGTTGCTTTTTCGAAAGTACAGGGAGGGACCCTTTGCGATTATTGCGGTGTCGGCTGCCGCGTGATCAGCGCGCTTTCGGCTGAAGCGCTGCGCCGCATGATTCTGCTGCCGCTGCCGCAAATGGGAAGAGTTAAACTGCCCGACAATGTGCGAAAGGAGCTGGATCTGATTATCTATGAGTATGCGGAGTACTCCTTTGAGCAAATAATCAAAGTGCGCGGAAAATAAATATATTATCAAAAACCCTTGCATTTTAAATCGCTTGGAGGTATAATAGCAGCTGTTGAGAAAAGAATATTCCTCCTTAGCTCAGTCGGTAGAGCATGCGGCTGTTAACCGCAGTGTCGTTGGTTCGAGTCCAACAGGGGGAGCCACAAAACAGCATTTCATGTTGAAATGCTGTTTTTTTATTTTATTTTAATCCGTGGACGGAGCGGGGTATGAAGTGCAGAAATAAGACGCTGCATGACAATGCGGCAAATATTGTCACTTTGACGCGGATTGCTGTATAGGCTGCATTGCTTCCGATTAAGTACGGAACAGTGCAGCTCTGTATTGTGTATGCATACTGCGGATTGTACGATATGATCGATGACATGCAAATTGTATACAGAGAGTGAAATGGGTGCAATGCTTGACAGCACATCGGATTTATGCTTTGCGGCATCATACGCAGCTAATGTTCTGCCGAAGCTGCAATTCGACAATTGGGTTATTTGAGTGATTGCTGCTGTTATCACAATTTGTGCTTGCAGCGTTGCTGCGGGATTCGTCGCGCTGAGATGGTTTATTATGAGGCACACCATCGCAAACAGGATTATCGGCTGCTTGCTGTTCTTGCTCCCGTTTGCAAACATGCTCTTTTCCGGCAAAGAGCAGGCATTGACTGCAATTGCTGTTTGCAATGCCTGTGCCTGTTTCGCTGCTTTGACAGCAGCGGTTTGGGAAGCGATGATGACCTTCATGGAGATTGCCGGAAATTCAAACGGGAATACAGGCGGCGGTTGATGCATAAACACAGACTTATGCTCCAAACAAATACAAATATTATATTGAGCCCGTGCAACAATGAGCACGATGTTATATTTGCAAAAGGGTATTGCATAATACGTCCAATGGGTGTATAATACATCTTGTTCGAAGGAACTGATGTTCAAATTCAATATTCCTCCTTAGCTCAGTCGGTAGAGCATGCGGCTGTTAACCGCAGTGTCGTTGGTTCGAGTCCAACAGGGGGAGCCAAAAGCCTTTTGCCGATTGGCAGAAGGCTTTATTCGTACTGTTTTTTGTTTCAATCAAGCCCTCGCCGAATGCCGCGGCGAGGGCTTGTGCATAATGCTGTGTTAATTCAATGATTGCTCACCGCGATTGCTCACCGTCTGAGCGGCGTTCTTCCCGCGGACATGTAGCCATCCTTTTCATACATTGCAATGTAGTTTTTGAAGAGCGTGCAGAATTCGGCATTGGTCGGTGCTTTTTCAAGCATGTTGATAACCTGTTCCGTAACTTCTGCTGTATTTCCGCCGGAGAGCATCCTGCGCATACGGGTGACGCAGTCAAGCTCATCATCCGTGAGAAGCAGCTCCTCGCGTCTTGTGCCGGACTTATATATGTCAACGGCAGGGAAGATGCGCTTTTCGGAAAGCTTGCGATCCAGATGAATCTCCATGTTTCCTGTGCCTTTAAACTCTTCATAGACCATATCGTCCATGCGGGATCCGGTTTCAACAAGTGCGGTTGCAATAACCGTGAGACTTCCGCCGTCTTCAATGTTGCGTGCAGCACCGAAGAAACGCTTGGGTTTATGCAGCGCACCGGGATCCATTCCGCCGGACAGGGTTTTGCCGGTGGAATTGATGGTCAGGTTATAGGCACGGGCAAGCCTTGTGATGGAGTCCATAAGAACGACAACATCCTTGCCCATTTCAACAAGACGCATGGAACGTTCCATAACCATTTCGGCAACGCGGGTGTGATGCTCGGGAAGTTCGTCAAAAGTTGAATAAACAACTTCGCCCTTAATTGAGCGCTGCATATCGGTAACTTCCTCGGGACGTTCATCGATTAAAAGAACAATAAGATGTACATCGGGATAGTTTTGAGCAATACCGTTTGCAATGGACTTAAGCAGGGTGGTTTTTCCTGCCTTGGGTTGGGAAACGATAAGACCCCTCTGCCCTTTGCCGATGGGGGAGATCAGGTCGATAAGCCGAATTGCAAGCGCCTTTTGGCTGTTACCGGGTGTTTCAAGGGTGAAGCGCTCGTTCGGGAAGATAGGAACGAGATCCTCAAAAGGCTTGCGCAGCGCGGCTTCTTCGGGACTGATGCCGTTGATTGCCGTGATGTACATAAGAGCAACATAGCGATTGTTCTCTCTTGTCTGGCGCGTTTTGCCCGTTACAAGATCGCCGGTGCGGAGGCGGAAACGGCGGATTTGGGAGTTTGAAACATAAACATCGTTCGTTCCGGGAAGGTAGTTGTCGCGCCTGAGAAAGCCGTATCCATCGGACATAATTTCAAGGATGCCCTCGGCATCATCGCATTCACCGGCTTCGATCATTTCGGGAACGGCAGGGTTGCTCGTTCCGTATTCGGCGTTGTAGTAACCCTCCTGCCTTGCAGGATAATTCGCACCGGGCATGACGGGATTGGTATACCCTGCCGCAGGCTGACGATAGGCACTGTCCTGCTGCGGATAAGTGGGCTGGAAACCGCTCTGGGGTTGGGCAGTATAACCCTGCTGAGCATAAAAATCCTGCTGCGGGAAAAGGGTTTGCTGCTGATAAGGATCCTGCGGCTGCTGGCGGAAAGAATCATTTCCGCGCTGCTGACGATAGCTTGAATCGTTGGAGGAATACTGCTCGTTTCTGGGCTGACGATAGCTGCCTGAATTATTGCCTGCGGGGTAGTTTTGCCCGCTGCGGCTGTAACTGCGGCTGTCACGCGCAGAGGAATAAGCACTGCGATCATAGCCTTTTGAATAAGGCTGACTGCCGTAACTCTGCTGACGTGAGCTGTTGTATCCGAGTGTAAAGCCCGAACGCGGGTTTTCCTGTGCGGGTGCGGAGTGAGGCTGCATCGGGATTGAAGCGGCCATTTGAGCCGGTGCGGAAACAGTTCCCTGAGCGGGCTTCGGCGCGGCAGGCTGGAACTGCGGAGCCGCGGAAGGCTTGGGCATTTCAAAGGTCGGAGCGGGTATTTGTTCCGACACTGCTTTTGCAGCGGCGGCAGCGGGCTGCGGTTCCGAGGGTGCGGCAGCGGGCTGTGTGCCGGCAGCGGGCTGCGAGGTTTCGGAAACAACGGGGGGAGTTCCTGCATCCTTTGCAGCTTTGGCAGCTTGCTTCGCTTTTGCGGCGGCAATGGGATCAGGCATTTGACTGAGTTGACTGTAAGCACCGAAAATCGGCTGGTTTCTGGCGACAATGCCGCCGTTCATAATAATCTCAACAAGTTCTGCTTTTCGATATTTAGTAATAGATTTAACGCCCTGAGCCTTTGCAATTTCGCGCAAGCTTTCCAAGCTTTTTTCGAGCAGCTGCTCTCTGGTCATAGTATTACCTCACACAAAGTTTAGTCTTTTTATATCAATGGTATGACATATTCCGATAGCTCTGACGAAAGTGAAAAACGGAGCTAAGAATTCAATCTGTTTTCAATTCAGCATACCAATATCTCGCATTCATATCATACTCCCGAAATGCATTTTCGTCAAGAGCAATTTTTCCGTTCCGAGCGGGTTATATTGCCGTTTGATACAAGTTTTTGCTTTTTTCCCCACAAAAAAACTCAAAAAGCAAAAATATATTTTTAAACATGCAACGGCAAAGAAAGACCAACGCCGTCACAGTACGGACAGACTGATAAAATTGCAGCATAAATGCTCTTTATAACACCTATGCGCGCATCGTAAATGATATAACCGGAATTGAAAACTGACATAAAACATCGATTATTTGCTATAAAACTACACGTTTACTTAATACCGAAAAGACTTCGGCTGAGTCATCGGTGTCAGCATAATGCCGTGCAGGCATGCATACAGTGTAAAGGACACAGGGGGGAGACCGGTTACGGATTTCCCGAGAAAACAATGAACAGTTCAGTGTATTCCGAAAAGGAAAGCTTGAGTTGTCGGTGTTGTTCCGAAGCCTGTCGGCAGATAAGCCGCAGTTTCGGCAGTAAAAAACATATAGAAGAGAGAGGAGAAACAAAATGAATGACAGACCGTGTATCGAAGGGAGCACGCTCAGGCTGCGCACGCATTCCGTGCATATCGAGAACAGGGAGCTTGCAAGCATCACAGGGGTTAAGGATGTCGGCAGTTTCAACGAAAGCATGGTTGTGCTTATGACGGAGGGCGGAGGACTTACAGTGGAAGGAACCGAACTCCATATTACGAAGCTGAACCTTGATGAAGGACAGGTTATCATAGAAGGACAAATTATTGCCTTTGAATATGATGATGTTCCCGTTCAGCGCGGTTCGTTTTTTTCAAGAATGTTCAGATAAACCCGCGACAGCCGCGGGCAGTTTATGTCGAAACGGCTGAAAGCGAAAGGAGGTAAAACGTGCAGGATGCAGAACACCCTGAACCAGATACCTGTTTTTTTGTGCTGTCTTTGGTGCGGATTGGCAGCAGGCATCATTTATGATTTATTCAGATTGGTAAGGATAAGGGGAAATCGATTTGTGACAGCGGCGGCGGATACGCTTTTCGGTGCAATTGCAATCGGCATTACGGCGGGCGCACTGCTTTATTGCGATCACGGCAAGATAAGATTTTTCACGCTGTTTGCGATTGCCGCAGGTGCGCTTCTGTGGCAGATCCTTCCCGGAAAGCTGCTCAGGATAATGATTATGAAGCTTAAACGCAGCATCGGGCACTGAACACAAAAGCCGCGCAATCGGTTAAACACATACATAAAGAAGCGGGTGCATCGTTTTGGTGCATCCGCTTCTTTTGCCCGGGAACATTCCGAACAATTTGCTCATTGCGAAAAAGGCTTAAATTTTCGGCATTTTTTCGCGGGTATACAGTTTAACGGAATTTTCCGAACTCTGCTGCTCCGTATAGTGCGAGAGGAAGCACTCGTTAACGCACGGTAATGGCCGCGCGGAGTGCGGTGAGTGCATCTTCAACGGTGATAAGTCCGTCACCGTTCATGTCCGCAGCTGCGGCCTGTGCGGGAGTGAACTCAAGCAGCTGCATGGCATTGCGCATTATCATGAGAGCATCGGATATTGTAACGGTTCCGTCTCCGTCAACATCGCCCAAAACGCCGACAGCCGGAAGAATGCACACCTCGTCAACATAAACGCAGTCATCGCCCTGATCGCGTGATCCGTCCTTTTGATATGTCAATTCAAAGATGTATTCACCGTCTGCGGGCACCGTATAGATGAAGTTCGCCCAATCGTTGTCGGTGCCGCCCGTCGTTGCTTCAACATTTCCGTTGGCAATGAATGCCGCATAGTCCCAAGTGCCGCCCTCGCTGCTTGCCAGCCAGTCAAAACTGAGCCTGTCGCCTGCATGAAGTGTTCCGGCATTGAGCCTGATGCCTGTTGAAGTTCCCGCCATGCCGTTGATAGTTGATTTTGCAGCCGTTCTCCCCGCAAAAGTTTCGCTGTCAACCGCCCATGGATGAGCGGTATCGTTCGAGAAAACGAGTGAACCGCCCGAAACGTTAAGTGCATCGCTGATTGGCGCATCAATAACGGCGGAATCAACGACCGTAAGGGAACAGCTGTCGGTAAAGCCGCCTTCGGTCGTTGCTGCAATGATATCGGCGGTGCCGGGTGCAACGGCGGTAACAACGCCGTTCGAATTGACGGTTGCAACCGATTCATTGCTGCTGCTCCAGGAAACGCTTGCATCGGCAACATTTGAGGGGTAAACCTCTGCATTCAGCGCAAGCTGTCCGCCGGTGTACATCTCGGCAGTTTCGGGGGTAACGTTGACACCTTCCACCGGTGAAGTGCTTTGGCTTTCAACAACAAGGTTATCGACCCAGCTCTTGTTTGAGCCGTCAACGGGGGAGTTGTCCTTATGAAGATTCCATGTGATGACATATTGCCCCGTTACGGGAATGACATATTCGTATGTGAGCCAGCCGGTTGAGCCTGTGAGGTTTGCAACGTAGTCGTTATTGAACCAAAGTATCCAGCCGTGGAACATATAACGTGTGTCCGTCTTCCAATCAAAACGCACGATGCTGCCTGCGGTAAGAGTGCCGAGGTCAACTTGAAGCAGTGCTTCACCCTGAACGGTCATCGTTGAAGCAGCGCAGAGCCTGCCGTCGCGAATCTCTGTTTCAAAGGGGTAATTTGCTGCATTGTTATAAGTATAGTTCGAACCCGTTCCGTTGACTGCATCATCAAGGGTCAGTCCGTCCGTGCTCGAAACAACGTTTACAGTGCAGGTTTTTATCTTGCTGCCGTCGATGCTTTGGGCGGTTACAAGTGCCGTTCCGGTTGCAACTGCGGTCATTTTGCCGCAATTGTCAACGCGGACTATGTTGGGGTTTGACGTTGCCCATGTGACTCCGCGCTCTGCATTTGCGGGTTCCATATATGCGGAAAGCTGTGCGGTCTGTCCGGGTACCATGTATGAAGTGTCAAGGCTAAGGTGCATATCCGTGAGCGGGAATTCGGGCGCATCGTAGAAATCGGGAACGGAGTACAGGCAGGTGACCTGCATCTTGCTGCCGTAAATGTTGCCGATAACGGTTGCGGTTCCGTCGATGGTATTCAGCTCACAGAGATTGCCCATGGTTGTATAATAGGTAAAAAGGTGGGGAGTGGTTGCACAGCTTGCCCAATAGAGCGTGTCGGTATTGTGATCCCATGCCATGGATTGAAGTCCGTCCGCAATGACGCCCGTAAAGCCGCATACTTCGCCCATGCCCTCGGTTTTTTCGATTGCATAAAGATTGCAGTCGTCACCGATACCGTAAAGCTGTCCGTCGGTGGAGCAGGCGAGAGCAAGCATTGCATCGGGGCCGACGAAACCGACCTCGGTAAGCGAACCGTCCGAAAGATTTACTGTGCAGAGAAGATCGCCGCTGACAGCATACATTGTGTCGGTTGAATAGTCGTATGCCATATCGGCGGCAACGGCTTCGGATGTGCCGAGAATGGTTTCTTCAAAAGTGAACGCGTTCACTTTGCAGAAGTGGTAATTGCTTTCCTCCGCATAGCGATAGCCGTAAACGTAGCCGTTGTAAAATTCACCGGCAACGTAACCGCTTTCCGTAAAGTCGGATATGAAGCTTGCGCCTTCCGGATTGCCGGACGCCATTGAGACCCAGCCGTAAGGCCCGCCCATGAATTTTGAGTCGTGATAAAAATAGCTGAATCCGCGAAGTGTATCAGCAGGATGCGAGGCGGATTTGGAATCGCCGTATCCGTCGGATGAGTCGGCGGAAGCATGTGTCGCCGGGGCCGACAGTACGGGCAAAAGCCCGAATACCATAAGCACGGCGATGAGAAGCGAGATGAGTTTTTTCATTCTGAAACTGTCCTCCGTATATTTCTTTCTGCCCGACAGAGCATCGGACACATGTCGATTTTAGCATTGCGTATATTGAATGTCAACAGATATATTAATCATTTATATTGCATTTCCGCAAAAAATGATTCGGAACGGGAGACAGAACAAAAAAGGATGGCCCGAAACGACGAAAAGCGTCAAAACAAGTCAAAAAATGTATATTGTTGCGGAACTGTTGACAATGGGGCGGAAAAGTGTTTTAATATGCCTTGAGTTTAGCAATGCTTAACTCAAGGTTTAGCTTTCATGTTCGGCGCGGGGGGTGCGGAACTAAACACGGAGTTTAGTGATTCAAAACACCCGAAAAGCGCGGACTGCTGCTCGGAAAGGAGAGCGATACGGTGATCGACATCGGCGATAAAATCAAGCGAACTCGGCTGAAACTCGGATTGACGCAGGAGGAACTTGCGGCAAGAACCGAGCTTTCAAAAGGCTTTATTTCGCAGCTTGAACGCAATCTGACCTCGCCGTCCATTGCAACTCTTATCGACATCCTTGAAGCTTTGGGCACCGATATTGCCGATTTTTTCACAACCGGGGATGCGGATGAAAAAGTTGTCTTCACCCCGGACGACATGTTCGAAAGCGAAGATTCCGACCTTGGCTCAAAGGTCTGCTGGCTTGTTCCGAACGCTCAGAAAAATGATTTGGAACCCATTCTTGTGACGCTCGGCGAAGGAGGCAAAACTTTTGAGGATGAACCCCACGAGGGTGAGGAATTCGGATATGTGCTTTCCGGCAGTGTAATTCTTGTTATCGGCAGCAGAAAGCTTAAACTTCACAAAGGGGACAGCTTCTGCTTTAAACCGACGGAGAATCACTATATTGCCAATCTCTCAAAGCGCGAAGCGCGCGTGTTGTGGGTAGTGACCCCGCCGTCCTTCTGATAAAGATGCAGGATGACTTAAGGTTTATGTCCGCAACCGCTTTTGCGGCAATGACATGATCCTCTTGAATACAGTTGGGCTGTGTCCGCCGAATACGCGGCGGCTCAGGTAAAAAACGAAAGATTCCCGCGTATGCCGACGGCACGGTGTGCGCAGACCGAAGGAACATGCCGAAATCGGAGAAAGGGTGCTTTCGCAGCTGCGGAAGCGGGGTATAAATATGGAAAACAAACGCCTGATAGAGCTTGTCAATGTTTCAAAGGATTATGACGGTGATGTTGCGCTTAACAAAATCAATCTTTACATCCGCGACGGTGAGTTTTTAACCCTTCTCGGTCCTTCCGGCTGCGGCAAAACGACCTTGCTCCGCCTTATTGCGGGTTTCATTATGCCGTCATCGGGCAAAATACTGATGGACGGAAAGGAGCTGACAAATGTTCCGCCGTATAAACGCAGAGTCAACACCGTATTCCAGAAATATGCGCTGTTTTCTCATCTTAACGTATTTGAAAACGTTGCTTTCGGCCTGAAAATACGCAAGCTGCCGAAGGATGAAATCAAACGCCGCGTCACGGAAATGCTTGAACTTGTTAACCTTGCGGGATATGAAAAACGTTATATTGACCAGCTTTCCGGCGGACAGCAGCAGCGCGTTGCCATTGCGCGTGCGCTTGTGAACGAACCGGAGGTGCTTCTGCTGGATGAGCCCCTCGGCGCACTCGATCTCAAACTCCGCAAGGAGATGCAGATAGAGCTTAAGCGTATGCAGAAAAAGCTTGGCATAACGTTTATCTTTGTTACTCACGACCAGGAGGAAGCCCTCACCATGAGTGATACAATTGCCGTTATGAATCACGGTGTCATTCAGCAGATCGGCTGCCCGACAGATGTTTATAACGAGCCCAAAAACCGCTTTGTCGCAAGGTTCATCGGTGAAAGCAATATTTTTGAAGCAACCATGCGGCGTGACTACCTTGTGAACATTCACGGAATTGATTACGAATGCGTGGATGCGGGGTTCGGCACGGAACAACCCGTTGATGTTGTTATCCGTCCCGAGGATGTTGATTTTGTGCCGATAGGCAAAACTCCGCTGCACGGCGTTGTAACGAGTGTTCTTTTCATGGGCGTTCACTATGAATTCACTGTGGATTGCGATGGGCGCATATTCAAAGTTCATTCAACGGATTTCGTGCCCGTCGGCGAAACCGTCGGAATCGAAGTTCTTCCGGATGCTATTCACATTATGAACCCGGAACGCAAACAACCGACGGAAGCTGCGGCGGAAGAACCTCAGCAGAACTTATGAACGGAAATATGCAGCAAATAAAAAGGAGGCAAAAAGCAAATCGATGAAAAGAACCCGTCTTGCTTACCCGTATATTTTCGTATGGATGCCGCTGTTCATAGTTGCTCCGATGCTTTTTGTTGCATACTATGCGTTCTTCGACAACGGCACATTCACAACCGAATACGTCAAACAGGTTTTTTCAAGCACGACCTATCTTCCCGCGCTGTGGAACTCCATCTGGATCGCATTGGCAACAACCGCCGTGTGCCTTCTTGCGGGATATCCGGTTGCATATATTCTTTCAAACATGAAAAAACGTACGGCGGCATTGCTTTCGATACTGTTCATAATGCCGATGTGGATGAACATGCTGCTCAGAACTCTTGCGTGGAAAATAATTCTTTATGATGACGGAATCGTTGCAACGGTGCTCTCTTGGTTCGGCGCGACGGACGTTCAGCTCATCTACACGCCCGGCGCGGTTCTGATTGCAACAATATATGACTTTTTGCCCTTTATGATTCTGCCGATTTATACAACGCTCATAAAAATCGACAGATCCCATATCGAAGCGGCGCATGATCTCGGTGCGAACGGGCTGAACACATTCCTCCGAGTTGTGCTCCCGCAGTCCATTCCGGGAATCATTTCCGGAATAACCATGGTGTTTGTTCCCGCAATGTCGACTTTTGCTGTTTCAACAATGCTCGGCGGCAAAAAAATCGTGTTGTTCGGTCAGCTGATCGAGGAAAAATTCCTCATTAACAAATCGTTCGGTGTCGGTTCAACATTGTCGCTCGTGCTGATTATTCTTGTTATAATTTCAATGGTCATAATGCGCAGAGCGGACAGAGACGAAGGCAGGGAAGGAGGAACCCTCTGGTGAAAAAGTTCGGCAAATTCTTAAAGGGAGCATACCTCGGCATTGTCGTGCTGTTTATGTATCTTCCCATTGCGGTAATGCTCGTTATGTCGTTCACCGATTCGCGTTCGGCTGCAATATGGAACGGATTCTCGTTCGGTGCGTACACTGCGCTTTTCTCCGACGGCGATGTTATGGATGCATTGCTGACAACGCTGCTCGTTGCAGTGATTTCAAGCATTCTTGCAACCGTTATCGGCACGGCAACCGCAATCGGTCTGCATTCCATGAAAAAGCGTCCCCGTGCCGTTGTTGAGTCGATAACTCAGCTCCCGATGGTCAATCCGGACCTTGTGACTGGTATTTCAATGATGCTTCTGTTTGCATTTATTGGCATAAAACAAAACGTGGGCATAACTCGAATGGTGATTGCACACATAACGTTTAATATACCGTACGTAATCTTTTCTGTTCTGCCGAAACTGCGTCAAAGCAGCGACTCGCTGTATGAAGCGGCGATGGATTTGGGATGCAGCCCGGTAAAAGCTCTTGCAAAGGTCGTTATTCCCGACATCATGCCCGGAATCGTTTCCGGCCTTCTGCTTGCGTTCACGCTCAGCATAGATGATTTTGCAATAAGCCTTTTCACCGGCGGAACGAGCACGAACCTTGCAATGCTGATTTATTCAAAAACGGCAAAGGGAGGCGTTCACACAAAATTCTGCGCGCTTTCGGCATTGATGTTCGTGGTTGTCGGTACGCTGCTTCTGATTGTAAATCTGCGCAGCATTCGACAGGAGAAGGAAGCCGAACAGCAGCGGCGGAAAGTTGCACAGAAAAACTGAATCCCGGTGCCGCACAGCCCCTCTTTTGCGGACAACGGCAGCAGCCGGTTAAATCTATTGGTTATTTTGCTGAAAAGCATAAAACATAAAAACGGAGGAAAAATAATGAAAAAACTTGTTTCACTGCTTCTTGCGGCAGCAATGCTCGCGCTGGTCGTTCCGGTTTTTACCGGCTGCAGCTCGGACAAAACTCTCAACCTTCTCAACTGGGGCGACTATCTTGAGCCTTCTCTGAAGGATGAGTTCAAACGCCGCACCGGGATAACAATAAAAGAAAAAGTCGTCACCAGCAACGAGGAAATGATGATTCAGCTTCAGGCCGATGATTGTCCGTATGACCTTTGCATTCCGTCCGATTATGCAATTGAGCGCATGATCGGTGAAGGCCGCCTTGCAAAGATTGATTGCAGCAGCCTTAAAAACTACGAGAACATCGGTGAGGCATACCGCAACCTTGCATATGACCCGACGAATGAGTATTCGGTTCCGTACACATGGGGAGTTCTCGGCATTCTGTATAACAAAACGATGGTTGATGAAGCGGACCTCGGGCACTGGAATGTTCTTTGGAATGAAAAGTATTCTCAGGAAATATACATGTACGACAGCGTTCGCGATGCAATGGCGGCAGCACTTATTTACTGCGGCTACGATATCAACACCGACAATGCGGACGAAATAAAGCAGGCTGCCGATGCTCTTATTGAGCAGAAACCCCTTGTTAAGGCGTATCTCACGGATGATGTTAAGGACAGCATGATTCAGGGCAGCGGTGCACTTGCGCTTGTTTATTCCGGTGATGCAGTATGGTGCATGCAGGAAAACGAGGATCTCGGATTTTTCGTGCCGGAAGAAGGCAGCAACATCTATTTCGACAGCATTGTTATAACCGCAACAAGCAGCAAAAAGGAAATGGCGGAACAGTTCATCGATTTCCTGCTTGAACCCGAAGTTGCGGCGAAAAACATCGAATTCATCGGATACTCTTCCGCAAACACAAAGGTTCTCGACATTCTCGGGGATGAGTGGGCAAACAACACTGCATACAATGTTCCCGAAGAGGCCGTTAAGAAGAGCGTTATTTATCGCGATCTCAGCGACAAGATCGATATCTATAACGCACAATGGGATAGAATTTTCAAATAAGGCCAATCCTTAATATTATGAGCTTATACGCCGCAGCCGGAACCGACAGCAATGCCGCAGCCGTGTCTGCGGCGGTTTGCACAGCGAACAAGGATAAAAATATATAATCATTTATCTTGCAAAAAAGGAAGAATTATGATAGAATTCTTGGATAATTACAGTATACGAGGTGCAATATGATAAGGTTGTACGAATTGCATAAATGCCCCGAAAAGTATGTGGGCGATATTGAGGTTTCCGGCTGGATAAAAACCGCACGCGAGAGCAAGAACGTCGGCTTCATCGAGCTTGGCGACGGTTCGGCTTTCCGCAGCGTTCAGGTTGTTTATGAGCACGGCGAAATCCCCGAGTCCGTTTCAAAGTTTTTTGCAACCGGCACTGCAATAACGGTAAAGGGTGTGCTTGAGCTCACTCCGGAGGCAAAACAGTCGTTTGAAATCAAGGCCAACGAGGTTATCATCGAGGGCGAATGCCCCAACGATTATCCGCTTCAGAAAAAGCGTCACTCAATGGAGTATTTGCGCACGATTCTGCACCTGCGCCCCCGCACGAACACTTTTCAGGCTGTTTTCCGTGTTCGCAGCGTTGTTGCACAGGCAATCCATCGCTTTTTCGATGAACGCGGGTTCGTTTACGTACACACCCCGATTTTCACCGGCAGTGACTGCGAGGGAGCGGGCGAGATGTTCCGCGTCACGACCCTTGATATGGATAATCCTCCCCGCACCGAGGACGGCAAGGTGGATTTTTCAAAAGACTTTTTCGGAAAACCCTGCAACCTTACCGTCAGCGGCCAGCTTCACGGCGAGGCATTTGCACTTGCGTTCCGCGATATTTACACGTTCGGACCCACATTCCGTGCAGAAAACAGCAACACCGCACGTCATGCCGCGGAGTTCTGGCAGATAGAGCCCGAAATGGCTTTCTGCGACCTCAACGGCTACATGGATACCGCAGAGGCGATGATTAAATACATCATCAAAACTGTTCTTGAGCGTTGCCCGGATGAAATGGAATTTTTCAATCGATTCATGGACAGCACTCTTCTTGAAAGGCTTAACCATGTTGTGAATTCCGATTTTGTTCGCTGCTCATACACAAAAGCTGTTGAGTTGCTTCAGGCATCCGGCAAGCAGTTCCAGTATCCCGTTTTCTGGGGCTGCGATCTGCAAACCGAGCACGAACGCTATATCTGCGAAGAGGTTTACCATTGTCCTGTGTTCCTCACGGACTACCCCGCAGAAATCAAGAGCTTCTATATGCGCCTCAATGATGACGGAAAAACCGTTGCGGCAGCGGATTTGCTTGTTCCCGGTGTCGGAGAGATCATCGGCGGCAGCCAGCGCGAGGAACGTTATGATGTTCTCAGGAAGAAAATTGAAGATCTCGGCATGGACATGAGCTATTACGAGTGGTATCTTGACCTTCGTAAATACGGCGGAGTTAAACACGCCGGTTTCGGCCTCGGCTTCGAGCGCATCCTGATGTACCTCACGGGTATTTCCAATATCCGCGATGTAACCCCGTATCCCAGAACGACCGGCAGCATGGAGCTGTAAGCGTTTGCGATATTTACGGAGCGGGTTTTGATTTAAAACCGAAAACGATTTGAAAATAATAAAGGGCTCAATGTCGGCGGTCAAATTAATGACTTGCAGGCATTGAGCCTTGTTGCTTATTTAACTGTTTTTCACTTGCCGAGAACCTGAGGAACACCGAAACGTTCGGCATCCTCAATTGCTTTTGAAACATCAACAGTGAACCACCGTCCGTTTTCATACAGAATTTTTCCCTGAACGATCGTAAGGCAAACGTCAGAACCGCAGGCGGAATAGACGACGGTTCCGCATGGATCATAAACGGGACGCAGACGGGGAGAATGTGTGTTAACCATGATTATATCGGCATCAAACCCGGGAATCAGCCGCCCGATCTCGTTCTCTCTTCCCTGTGCATACGCTCCGTTCACGGTTGCGAGTTTCAGCGCAGAATATGCGGGAACGGCCGTTGGGTCAAGGCTTGTGCCTTTTGCAAGCAGTGCGGCGAGCTTCAACTCTTCGAACAAATCGTGCGAATTGTTTGAGGCGCAGCCGTCCGTGCCGAGGGAAACGTTGACTCCGCTTTTGAGCATCGCGGTGACATTCGCAATACCGCTTGCGAGCTTAAGGTTTGATACGGGGTTGTGCGCAACGGAGACACCGCGCCGAGCAAGAATACTCATATCCCGATTCGTCAAATAAACTCCGTGCGCCGCAAGTGTGCGTGTGTTGAAAACACCGTTTTCGTTGAGAATTTCGGTTGGGGTTTTGCCATAGCGTGCGATGCATTCATCGGTTTCGCGTTTTGTTTCGGAAAGGTGAATTTGCGTCACGAGATTATGCTTTTCGGCAAGCTCCGAAACCTTGCGCCAATGCTCGGGTCGGGATGTGTATTCGGCATGTATGCCGATGTCGGCACGAATGCGCCCGTTTGCGGCAAGGTGCCAGTCCCGAATCAATGCACGCGTTTCAATAACGGCTCTGTCCTGTTCAAAATCATAATCATCGCCGAGAGCGAGTACGGAATTGCAGAGCGAAGCGCGAATGCCGATTTCGGCTGCAACAGCGGCTGAATCAGGTTCAAAAAAGTACATATCGGAAAAAGAAGTTGTTCCGCTTGCGAGCATTTCCGCAATTCCCAAACGAACGCCTGCAAGCACTGCTTCGCGCGTGAGCCTGCCTTCAACGGGGAATATTTTCTTGAAAAGCCAGTCATTAAGTGCGTAATCATCCGCATAACCGCGCATTATGCACATCGCTGTGTGCGCATGGGTATTGATAAGCCCGGGCATGACAATATTGCCGTCAGCGTCGATGATGCGTTCGGCCGCAATTTGCATTTCGGGCGAATTCTTGTCGGAAACAAAGCTGATTTTCCCGTTTTCTATGCCGATGCAGCCGCCCGAAATAACAGGCAGTGCATCGTTCATTGTGATGATGTTTGCGTTTTTAATTAAAATATCCAACATAATTCAATTTAAACCAACAAAGCCGACTCACAGCCGTAAATGCTTCGGCAGAGCCGGCATGGAGCAGATGTTCGGTTAATCAAGCGGCATGCGCCTTAAAAACTCCGCAACGTGCGAAACGAAGCGTTTGCTTGCGGCGTTTCCGGCTTCAATGACCTCTTCACCGGACAACGGTTTGTCCAAAATCCCCGCAGCCATGTTTGTAATAAGCGTTATGCCCAAAATCCGCATTCCGCAATGCCGCGCTGCAATACACTCGGGGACGGTGCTCATTCCGACTGCATCCGCACCGAGTGTACGCATTGCACGAATTTCGGCCGGTGTTTCGTAATTCGGGCCCATGCAGTAGAAATACACGCCTTCGCGTACGTTTTCCCGAGAATCCGCACATACTGAACGGAAAAGTTCCATGTAGTCCCTGTCAAAAACGCGGCTCATATCCGGGAACCGCGGGCCGAACTCGTCTATATTCCGACCTGCCAGCGGGTTGACACAGTTGAATTTGATAAAATCAGAAATGAGCATCAGCTCACCGACTTTAAAATCACGGTTTATTCCGCCTGCCGCATTGGTTATGATCATTTTGTCAATGCCGATAAGCTTTGCGAGCCTGACGGGGAAGACAACTTCCTCTGCCGACCATCCTTCGTAAATATGAAGTCGACCCTGCATTAAAAGCACACGCTTGCCGCCGAGCAAACCCGCAATGAAGCGCCCTTTATGACCGATTGCGGTGCTTGTCCGCATGCGCGGAATCTCCCCGTAGTCAATGAAAATCGGATTTTGAACATTTTCACCGAGCGAACCCAGTCCGGAACCGAGTATAATAAGCACATCGGGTTCAAATCCGCTCAGTTTTTCGCGCAGAACTGCCGCGCTTTCAACATAATCACTGTAGGTAAACATGTTTTCCTCCAAAAGGCCGAATTACCGAAAACTTCAAAGGCTTGCATCAGAGCAATCCGATGATGAGCAAAACAACAACGCCGGGAACTCCGAATATGCCGGTTATAAGTGCCGTCAGCCATGTTATATTGATATAAAAGAAGCTTAGATTCAGCAAACCTGCAAAAACAAAGTTAAAAACAAACAGCAGCGCTGCACCGATAAGTGCATTGATAAGCAGTTTGAAAAAAATCTTGATGCTCAGGTTGAAAATTTTGAAAATGATAAATATAACCGCAAGCACGATGATGAACGTCAGAATCTGAGGAGCCATAAAAAGAGTATCCTTTCCGGTTGGTTTTAATCTTGGCGTTCGAACAATCGCTGCATCGGTAACCGGCGGGAACAGACAGAAAAATCTTAACCCGAATCGGCTGCCGGCATTGAGCATGCACACGCCTATTGCTCTGCACGCCTTTGCTCCAGCAAAAAAATATATCGCCTTCGCGCCGCTTCGACTTCAAGCGCAACGATCTTTGCTTCATCCGGTGCAGCGGCATCAAACCTTGCCATTGCAGCTTTCCATTTGCGCAGTGCTGCGGCGGGTTCATCGCTGAATGCTTTTTTGCTGTGCTTATCCATATTTTACAATACCTCCCTGTGCTTGTCAAATGATATGAAAAGCATCTGCAAAAAATGCGGGCAATATACATATTTTCAATAAAATCCAAAATGCTCGGCGTGACGATGATTGCGATGCGGATTGATGTGCAGCGATTTCTTAATCTTAAGCGCAGCACGGTAATTCAGGTGCGTTGATGCAAAAAACCGGACAAACCGCAAGGACAGTCCGGTATGATTGACATATGGGATTTTTGAAAGAATTAATCCGTTGATTCGAATATACAGTAAGATTATTTCCCGTTAAGGTAGGCTTCCTGCTCCGGTGTCAGCGAATCGATATGCAGCCCCATTGCATCAAGCTTCATGCGAATAACTTCGTTGTCTATCTGCTTCGGAACATCGTAAAGCCCGGGTGCCGTTTCTCTTCCGTGTTCTGCAAGCCAGCATGCGGAAAGAGCCTGAATTGCAAAACTGAGATCCATTATCTCCGCAGGGTGTCCGTTGCCTGCAACGATATTAACGAGCCTCCCGTCCGCAAGCAGGTTCAGTATGCGTCCGTCTGCCGTTCTGTATCCGGTTATGAAAGGTTTGCGCTCGATTTTTTCAACAGCAATTTTCTCAAGATCTTCTTTGCTGACTTCAACATCAAAATGCCCGGCGTTGGCAAGAATGGCATTATGCTTCATCTTTTCGAAATGCCTTGCGGTAATGACGTCGCGGCAGCCGGTAGCGGTAACAAAAATATCGCCGATAGGTGCTGCCTCATCCATAGTCATAACGCGGAATCCGTCCATTACCGCTTCAAGTGCGCGGAAAGGATTTACTTCCGTAACAATAACATTTGCGCCCAGTCCTTTTGCGCGCATTGCAATGCCGTTTGAACAAAAACCGTACCCTGCAACGACAACGGTGCGCCCGGTTACCATGTTGTTTGTCGTGTACATGATTCCGTCCCAAACGCTTTGCCCCGTGCCGTGGCGGTTGTCAAAAAGGTGTTTGCAGTCGGCATCATTGACCGCAAGCATGGGGAAGGGCAGTGAGCCGTCCTTTGCCCGTGCACGGAGCTTATGAATGCCGGTGGTAGTTTCTTCACAGCCGCCGATAAGGCATTCTGCATATTCGGGATGCTGTTCGGTAAGCATCGTCACGAATTCACCGCCGTCATCAATAATGATATGCGGTTTGAACTCAAGGACGCGGCGAATATGTTCATAATACTCTTCTTCGGTTGCGCCGAAAAATGCATGAACATCCATCCCGTCCTCGACAAGTGCGGCACAAATGTCGTCCTTTGTTGAAAGCGGATTGCTCCCGGTCACGGAAACTGTTGCACCGCCGTCGCGCAGTACGAGCGCAAGATATGCGGTCTTTGCTTCAAGGTGAACGCATACCGAAATCCGTAGCCCGCGGAAAGGCTGCTCGCGGACAAAACGTTCCCGCAGTGTGCTCAAAACGGGCATAAAGTCCTTAACCCATTCAATACGTTTATGCCCCAAAGGAGCAAGTGATATGTCACGAATCGTACTCATTGTTTCCTCCCTGCCGCTTGCTTGCGCAAAACGAAACTTACCTTTTTCATAATTTAATAACACATCTTTGAAACAGCTGCTGCTTCAGCAAAAAGAATTCTACCATATATCAATGCAAATAGCAATATATTGAACCATACGAATGCTCCGGCAGGGTAATCGAAATGATATAATGTTCAAACCTCTTGCAATGCCGCAAAAGAGGTTGTAAAATAATAAGTTGTGAAAAATCGGGAAGATGAACAAAAACACCGATTGCTGAGCCGATA
>OLOQ01000301.1_pt1 | contig 58015 bp, 52 predicted proteins | sample 1673101 | NCBI WGS metagenome assembly OLOQ01 (sample SAMEA3136754, study PRJEB25190) | human gut metagenome | biome: human gut; feature: human-associated habitat; material: faeces | place: Austria | collected 2013 | reverse complement strand
CATACACTACCAAGAGCCACGGATCCGGTGCTTATGGGTCGGGCACCTGCCCGGATTGCGGCAGCCATACATGGGTGTTGCAAAGCCAGCAGGCAGCGACCTGTACCAGCAACGGTTACAGAAGCTATTCTTGCGCTTGCGGGCAGACCAAGAGCGAAACGATCTATGCAAGCGGTCATAGCTATAGCTATGGCTCGTGGGAACAGTATTCGTCCAGTCAGCACCGGCGCGAAGCCTATTGCCGGAACTGCGGCGATTCGGATTACGAATACGCCAGCCACAGCATGAGCTACGGATCGTGGAGCAATTCTTCTTCCAATCAACATAGCAGAACGGCATCCTGCCGTACTTGTGGGTACTCCACAACGGAATACGGAAATCATAGCTATTCCACTGGCGCATGGAGCAAGTACAGTGATACGCAGCACCGACGTGCAAAAACCTGTACGTCCTGTAGCGCGTCTACCTATGATTATGCAGATCACAGCTATTCCTACGGTTCGTGGGTTTCGGACAGCGAAACGCAGCATAAGCGTACCAAGACGTGCTCGGCTTGCGGAGATTCTGGCTATGAATATGCAGACCACACCGATGCGAACGGCGATGGAAAGTGCGACGATTGCGGCGCAACGGTTTCGTTGACGGTCACATGGGACGCGGGCGGCAACGGCGGTACGATTGACGGCAAGGCCAGCTTTTCCGAAACCATGAAGCCGAACAGCAAGCCGACCGCGCCCAGCGCTTCTCCTGTGAAAACCGGATACACATTCAAGAACTGGTATACCGAAAAAACGGGCGGCAAGCTCTATAACACCGTCACGTCGATTACGACCAGCCAGACGTTCTATGCGCAATTCACTGCAAACACCTATACTGTGACATGGAACCTTGGCGACGGACGTTCGGAAACGACCGAGCAGACTTACGGTGAAAAACTCGTTCTCCCCACCGATCCGGAACGTAAAAACGCCGAATTTTTAGGCTGGTTTACGGAGAAAGACGGCGGTACAGAAGTTACGGCAAACACCGTTTTCAAGGAAACTGCTGCGACAACGTATTATGCGCACTGGGAAATTACTGAGTTGTTTTCGGTGACAGTTCCGGCGACCCTGCCGCTCGTCGTGGACGAAGCCGGTAAGGTCTATGTTGCTTCCGCTTCCATCGTCAACAATTCTACCGGTGATGTAATGGTTTCTTCCGTCAGCGTTACCAGCAAAAACGGTTGGGAGTTTGTTCCGTATTCGACCAACATGGCAAAGGCCAAAGTGGATGCCAAGCAGGTCGGCTTCAAGATCAATTCTTCCGAGACCAGCAAAACCGGCGATTCCGAGGTCTTCACACTGGCTGCGCCGTGGACGGTCAAAGAAGCAGATGCACTCTCCATCAACTATGATGCCGTCGTGTCCGCCGTCTCTCAGCCTGTGACCGGGCAGGAGATCATGTCGGTCGTCTTTGTACTCGAATGGGCGTAAACGATAGTCGTCAGACCGGGCTGGACGAAGCGGTTCAGGTCGGCAGCACCGCCGCAAAGGTCGTGGAAGGCGCCGCAAAAGCAGGTAAGATCACGGCCGCAGCTGCAAATGGGGCCGCCCTCGGCGGTCCCTACGGCGCGGCTGCCAGTGTCGCAATCGCGGCAGCCAAGCACGGGAAGAAGATTCTTCTTGCGCTGCTCGCCATCCTTGCGATCCCGCTGCTGTTCCTTGTGATGCTTCCAACGCTGATCTTCGGCGGCACGGCGCAAACCACCGGCGATACCACCATTCTGAACGATCAGGCAGCGATCACCGAAAACATGAACGAGATTGCATTTGCGGTCAGCGACTTGCTTGGAAGTGGTATTGCCGATGCCGAGCAGCGGATCGCGGACGATTTTGCTGCGTCCAGCGCTGACCAGTATGAGATCGTCAACCCATATGAGGATGAACGCATCAACAACGTCAATCTGTTCATCTCGCAATACTGTGCGTACCGCGATACGGATGTCGCCGCCATTTCTCTGGAGGATATGAAGCAGCTTTTGCGCGCTGGCGTCGGGGAATTGTATGACTATACCTATGAGGATGAAACGCGCGAGGTAGAAGAAACCGCTCTCAATGAAGATGGCGAAGAAGTAACAGCGCTTCGTGAGGTGACGGTGCGCGTTTACACGCTTACCTATCGCGGCGAAGCGTATTTTGCCGATTCCATTTTTCATCTGACCGCTGAACAGAAAACGCTCGCACAGAACTTCGCCGAAAATCTCAGTCTGTTTCTGGGCGACGGCCTGTTCCAGAATCTTTCATCGTCTGAGAGCAGCTTCACGATCCCTGCGCTTGGAAACATCCGCTATACGGACGGCGGCGCGGAGGTCGTCTATTACAATCAGCTCGATGAACGCTATGCGAACAAGCCCTATGGCACTGACAATATCGGCGGCTATGGCTGCGGCCCGACTTGCATGGCAATGGTGGTATCCTCTCTCACGGATGATCTGGTCGATCCCGTGGAGATGGCAAAGTGGTCATATGAGCACGGTTACTGGTGCAGCGGAAGCGGTTCGTATCACGCGCTCATCCCGGCGGCTGCCGAAGCGTGGGGCCTGCCGGTCTCCGGCTGTACGGTATCGGAGCCGCAGCGGATCACGGACGCGCTTTCCAGCGGCAAGCTGGTCGTCGCCATCATGTCCGCCGGGCATTTCACCTCGTCCGGACATTTTATTGTGCTGCGCGGCGTCAAGGATGAAAAGATCCTTGTTGCAGATCCTGCCAGCCGAACGCGCAGCGAGCAGAGCTGGGAACTGTCCATCATTCTGAATGAAGCCAGCAAAGCCGCCGGTTCCGGCGGGCCTTTCTGGGTCATTGGCTGAAATTCGCACCCGATCAGCACTGCTGACCGGGTGCTTTTTTCACTGCATTTCATAATTTACAGAAAATTCACAGGTTCAAGTGACCGTTTTGCCGTTTTGAGGTGCGTATTGTTATAGGAGGATTTGGAGGACAAACCTATGAGGACAACCATCCAGCAGCTTGCAGAATTTCTGACCGCCTGCCGCGGGAACTGGCGAAATGCCTGCTTCATCTCCTGCGGCGTCTGCAAATGTCATTCGCCCTGTTCTGGTTATTTGATGAGCGCAGATGCCGGCGGCAAGCCTGTTCTGATCTCCGCTGCCGAGTATGAACGTCTCACCACGCAGCGGATCGACCCAACGGAATGCCGCGGAAAGCTCTCCCGCAGCGCCTTTGAGGACATTTATGCGCTGTACCTCAGTTGGTGCCTGTCAGACGATGAAAGCTGCTGTTTGCAGATACTCTCTCTTCTTCCTTCTGAATAGTACATAGGAGGATCTCAGTTTGAAAAAAGCCCACATTACCTGTCCATACTGCCACGCGCCGGCGCAGCTCCGCCCGGCCAGCAGCATCTATGGCATCCACACAAAAGACCGTGCAGCAAAGCTCTATGTCTGCTCTCGGTATCCCGCCTGCGACGCTTACGTGCAGGCGCACAAGGCAACCGGGCTGCCGATGGGAACGCTTGCGGACAAATTGCTTCGACAAAAGCGTATGCAGGCACATCGGACATTCAACCAGCTTTGGGAAAAAGGCTTCATGCGCAAACAGGATGCTTACGCATGGCTTTGCGTCCGGCTCGGCATCCCGGAAGCGGACGCGCATATCGCCAATTTCTCGGAGTATCGCTGCAACCAGGTCATATCGCTCTGCAAAGAATTCTTGAACGCACAAAGGACGGTGAAACAAAATGGATCGAAGCAGCATCGTATTGACCGCTGAACAGCAACTGCTTGTAGAAAACAGCTTGGAATTTGTCCACTGGACGATTGCAAAGCTCATTCCCAAAAGCAGCTGCCATATGGAATATGACGATCTCTTTCAGGAGGGCTGCGTCGCGCTGTGCCATGCGGCGGCGAGCTATCATGGCAGCACTTCGTTCAAGACCTACGCCATCACGGTCATTCGCAACCATCTGATCGACTGCTGCCGCAAACAGACAAGCTGGCGGAAGTATATCTCCGAGCAGTCTTTGGATGACCCGGACGCCAATCTCCCAACGCCTGTCTGCACAGACCATGCGCATTTTTCCGGTGTGGACACCGGTGCGGTGCTTAACTCCTGCAAGAAGCACTATCGGGGTGTCGCGAAGCTCGGCGTTGATGCGCTCGTTCTCAAAACGAAGGGCTTTGACTGCAAGGATATTGCAGCGCTTTATCACACCAGCTCCAACAACGTCGGCGCGTGGATCTCCCGCGCGGCAAAGAAGCTCCGCAGCGACCCGGATTTTCTGGACGCTTTCGACATCGCCTGTTGAAATTCTTCGGGTACGTTCGTAAAAGAAAAATAAAAGCACATTGGAGGTACTGTTATGGAATACACGAAGTACGCAGCCGTTGGGCATTTCAAATGCCATCGCACGCTGGACGGCAAGAAATATCCCGTTGTCGTCGTTGGCCGGAAGGAATATATGCTCGACGTACAGGAAATGACCGTCTGGAGCAGCCTCGCATGGCGCATCCTGTCGCGCAGCCAGATCGCGGACGCCTATCTGAAGCTGACGCGCGGGCTGTCATTTATGTCCCGCCGGACGTTGAACGACTGCATCGACCGGCTTGTTACGCGCGGACTGGTCGCGGAGGGGCGCGGCAGCAGCGAGTATGAGGCGCTTTATGATCTGCTTTCCTGCCTGTACATCGCGCCGGTTTCCGCAAATCCATTCCTGCGGATTGGCGCATTCCTGAAACTCTGGATTTGGGACGGTATGCCTTTTTCTAAAGCAATCCATCTGTTCTCGCGCCCGAAATGCAGCGTGGAGGAACGGCAGATCGTGCGGCTGGCAAATCAGGCGCTTCTCAGCAGCGCAGAACTGATCAAGTGCGCAGAGCGTGGCGTGCGGACGCTTCACTCTGATGCGCAGCTCATGGACTGCCTGTATGACGATGAGTTAACCACCAGCGAGAATCTGCCAATCCTGATGGCAGCCTCCCGGCAGGCACGCCCTGTCTCGGCGGCAATCGCAAACCTGTATCTGCACAAGCAGATCGTCTTTGAACGGTGCTGACCATGAAAAAGATTCTTGCGTGGCCTGCGCCGCTGCTGCAGAAGTGGCTGCTGTCGTTGCTGCTCTGCCTGCCGTTCCTGGCCGCAGCCATCGTTTCTGCGTTCTCCGGCGATCGGACGTTTCTGATCCTCAGCGCATTGCTTTTGCTTTTTTGCGGCGTTCGCTGCGCAGAGCTTTATGTAATGCTCGCGAACGAACGCTATTGCGCGGAGGAAGGCATTTGTCTTTCGGTTTCCAGCATTCCGTTTCAGCGGCAGCGCAGGGTCGCGCTGCAAAAAGCAGACGGCGAACAGCTTGTCTTCTGCATAGAAAAGAACAAGCAGCTGTCTGTGGGGCAAGCGTATCGGGTCTATTTGCTGGTCAGTACAGTTGTCAATGAAGTTAAGAACGCATATCTGCCGTTCCCCTGTGCGTTGGCCGTGGAGAAAATTGAAGCAACGATTTCTGATTTTGTTGAGGTCGCAACTGAAAATGCTCCAGATTCTGCTCGATAATTTCGTTCGATTCTATTGCACATTTCGTTCGATTCGGATATAATATAAGTGAACCAAATCACGAAGGGAGGAATCAGATCATGTCGATTACTGCGACGGAGCTGAAAAGCAATCTCGGAAAGTATCTTCTGCTTGCAGCGACGGAGGATATTTTCATCACGAAAAACGGCAAAGTTGTCGCCAAGCTCTCCAATCCCCATCAGGACAGAGTGGACATCGCCAAGTCCCTGTTCGGGATTCTTCCGGCTGATGTGACGTTGGAGGAAGCGAAGGAAGAAAGGCTGAACCGAATATGAGAGCTGTCATTGATACCTGCGTCATCGTGGACGCGCTGCAAAGCCGTGAACCGTTCTGCAAGGATGCACAGTCAATTTTCCTGCTCTGCGCCAACCGGCAGTTTGAAGGCTTTCTGACGGCGAAAGCCATCACGGACATTTACTATTTGACGCACCGGCAGACGCACAGCGACAAAGCGACCCGCGACGTTCTGACAAAGCTCTGCGCGTTGTTCGGACTGCTGGACACCACGGCGCTGGACATCCGCAAGGCGATCTCAGCGGAGATTTCCGATTTTGAGGATGCCGTGATGATCGAGACGGCAGTGCACTCCGGCGTTGACTGCATCGTGACGCGAAATACAAAAGACTACGCCAAAGCACAAATAGCAGTCTGCACTCCCGAAGAATTCATCCAGCAAATCAATGAGGATACCGGCCTGTTCTCTGAATAATTCTCACCGAAGCAGACCGCATTGTAGTGTTGTACGCTGCCCATTGCTATGACAATAAGAAGAGGATTCTTGCAATGCCAATGGATGAAATTGAAATCATAAAGCAAAGGCTCATTGAACAAGTCAATCCCACTTGTATTTATCTGTTCGGCTCTTTTGCAAACGGCACAGCCCATGCCGATAGCGACCTTGACTTTTATATTATTGTAGACGACGGCGAGAAAGATCTTCACGCCGTAGCCGCTTCTGCATACAAAGCGATTCGCGGTGTGAAGCAGCACCCTGTGGATATTCTGGTTGGTACAAAAAGCGGCTTTTCCGAGCGCAAGGATCAGTTTACTGTAGAAAACGAAGTGTTCCATAAAGGAATTCTGATCTATGAATCAGGCCGTTGAAGGAGTGATACGATGGATAGAAACGCCGAAATGAAATGGTATCTAGATCAGTTCAGTGGTTCACGCGAACGGTTTTATGAAATCCATATGCAGATGTGCCGCAAGTTTGGCATCAGCTGGAGCAAGGCCACCTCCAAAGAGCGACAATTCATCGAGGAAATCACAAGATTTACGTTTGAACGTGAGCAGGCCCAGAAAGCCGGGCTTCCGCTGGATACCGTAAAGCCAATGATTACAGTTGCATAACCGAAGCGGCCGCAGATCTGCGGCCGCTTTTTTCTGCATTTTGCAGAAAAATCGTATTGCCGCCCTATTTTATAAGTAGAGAGTATTCTTCACCCATCACGAAATCTATATATAGTTTTAACATAATTGACAATTACAATATATTGTGCTACTATACTCATGTAATTGATATTTGTGCAGTTCATCGGAACGCAGACCGTATGGTCTGTGCGTGGGGCTTCTCACATTGCACACGTTGGTCAGGTTTGTATTTGAGTGCTGGTAGCATGGTATTTGCCCGCAAGGGGTAGATGTCGCTGCCGGCATTTTTTATATAGATATTCATGCCGGTGGCAGAAAGGAGTGTTATGGCAAAAGCGAGTCTCATCGGGCTGATCACGCAAGGCCCGGAATTGCAGCACAGCGCCAAGGGTGAACCCTATGTCCGTTTTTCCGTAGCCGAGTATGTCGGCTTCGGTTCACAGCGGCACACACAGTTTGTTGACGTGTGGGCATGGGGCTACATGGCGCAGCGGCTTGCAAAGTGTACATTGAGTAACGGCGATTTTATCTTTTTGAGCGGCACGTTGGAGTTGGAAGAGTTCACAAAAAAAGACGGCATCACAAAGGATAAACGCTTGAAGCTCAGATTGGACGATTGGGTGCCTGTTCCGCAAAAGCGGGAAACAGTCCGTCCAGCGCAGAATGAAACAGAGGGTTTCCCAGTCTTCGCCGAACAGATCGACGGCGACCGGGAAGAATTGCCGGAATAATACCGGCGCAGCGGAAGAGGAACCGCACCAGATGATTCAGAAATGATTCGTCGGTGCGGTTCCTCTTTTTTTGTTTTTCTAAAGAAAATGTATTTGAAAGGTGGCTTATTTTTATGAAACGATCCAGTCCCCTTTGGGGCAGTGTCTCCGTCCTGATCGGTGTGGTCATTGCGATCCTGGCACTGGTGCGCGGCGCATGGCTCGTCCCGCTTCTGCTCCTGACCTTTACGGCGTGGGGCCTGTGGGTAGTCATGTTCCAGCTTCAGCCCGCGTGGGATTCCATCCGCGGGTATCGGAAGAAGGAACACGACGCCAGAAAGCAGCGGGAAGCATCGCTCTACAGTACGGCGCAGGCTAACGCCGACGCCATGCAGCTTCTGCTGCGGCACGTCAATCATCGGATCTCTGCGTATCTCAAGTCGGTCTATCCGAGCGCCCGCTGGGAGTGGACAACCGGGAACCCAACTGCGCTCGTTATGCAGGGCGGCACCGGACGCATCCGCGTGTATGGTATTGAAGAATATGACTATGCGGACGTTCAGATCGACCGCAACGGGAATCTCTCTTGTAATCTCCTGAAAGTCGTGCCGGTGCAGCCGCGTATGGATGCGCCGACGCCGCCGAACCAGCAGCCGGTCGATCCGCAGGTCTGGTATGACGTGGAGGGACGTGAAGTATTGGAGCGTGTGATCGCCGATCTGGATTCCCGCGGCCACAGCAGCCTGACGCTGAAAGAGGACGGCAGCGTGTGCATCCATGAGGACGACGACACGCGGGATGTTCCGCAGGAGCATCTGACTGCCTTCCCGCCCAAGGTCTACTGGCCGCGTCTGGGACAGGTGCTGGAGAGCGAGGGCCTGACCGCAAGCGTTCAGGATCACGAGATCGCCGTATCATGGTAATTTTTTGAGAAAGGAGCGAAAACACGAATGAAAAGCGGACGCAGTATTCAGGATGTGAGCCGCGAGATCCTGCGCCAGCAGGAGGCAAAGGCAGACTATCTGGTCGCAACCGACCGCCTGCACATGGATACCTGGGGCGACAGCCCTGTGATCCGTGTGCTCGACCGTGAGGGCATCGACCAGATCGAGCCGCTGGAGATTCAGCAGACCGCGCATCAGCAGATCGGCACCTATCTGGACATTCCCAGCAAGTATTATGACCGGATGCTCCAGCGCGATCCCGCGCTTCTGAGTTACAACGTCAACCGCTGGTTCCAGAAGGAGCCGGAGCAGAAGCTGCTGCGCACGATGGACGGCAAAGCCAGAGCGTTCCTCAGCAACCGCTACCGCCGCATCGACAATCTGGACATCGCCCGCGTTGTTCTTCCCATCATTGGCGAAATGGAGGGCGCACGCTTTGAAAGCTGCGAGATCACTGACGACCGGATGTATCTAAAAGTTGTCAATCCGCGCTTGCAGGCAGAGGTAGTTCCCGGTGATATTGTGCAGGCCGGCATTATGATCTCCAACAGCGAGACAGGACTTGGTGCCGTCAACATTCAGCCACTTATTTACCGGCTGGTATGCTCCAACGGCATGGTCGTAAATGAAGCCGGCACCCGCCGGGCGCACATCGGCCGCGTGAACACCACGGATGTAAACTTCGCCCTCTATTCCCAGCAGACGTTGGATGCAGAAGATCGCGCGTTTGTCCTGAAGATTCAGGACACTGTGCGCGCTGCCGTTGACGAAGCCAGATTCTCGACGGTTCTGGAGCGGATGCGGGAAAGCAAACAGGCGCAGCTCAACACGCAGGACTTGCCCGGTCTTGTCAAGCTCGCCGGTTCCAGCTTCGGTATCTTAGAGGAAGAAGGCAAAGGTGTTTTGCAGCATCTGATCGAGGATGGAGATTTTACGCTCTACGGTCTGGCGAACGCTGTCACGCGGTTCAGTCAGGACGTTGAAAGCTATGACCGCGCAACGAAGCTGGAGGAGATCGGCTACAGCGTGATGACGATGTCGCCGCTGCTGCTGCAAAAGATCAATCAGACACAGGTCACAAAACTTGCCGCATAACGGCAGACAGTAAAATTTGAAAAGGAGTTTTCTTTATGAGTATTCAGAATAACACCGCAGTTGATGTGTATCAGAATTTTGTACTTCCCACGGCGCTGGACAGCGACTTTTCGAGCGAGGATCTTGCCGACGATATGGATGGTCTGCAAATGACCATGCAGCGGGTCAAGATCCCCGGCGGCGGAAATCTGCAGTTTGAGATCCGCGGCGATGACCCGGACAACCCCGACTATGAGCGCAAGCTCGTCGGCGTGATCCTCTATCACCATCTCGCCAACGCCTACTGGCCAGAGGGCAGCGAGTACGACGACAACGTGCCGCCATTCTGCCAGTCCTTCGACGGCAAGCAGGGCTGCGGTGAACCGGGCGGCGTCTGCGCAGCCTGTGCATTCAACCAATTCGGCAGTACGGCAAACGGCAGCGGAAAAGCCTGCAAAAATATGCGGCAGGTCTATCTGCTGCGCAGCGGCGAGTATCTTCCGCTGCAGCTCTCCCTGCCGCCCACAAGCCTGCGCCCGTTCAATGATTTCATGAACCTCGCCTTTGTCGCCCGCCGGCGCCCCAGCTATTCCGCCATCGTGGAGATCGGTCTGAAACGCGCGGAAAGCGGCGGCTATACCTACAGTGTCGCCACGTTCCGAAAGGTACGGGATCTTGAGGGGGAAGGTCTTGCGGCCGTTAAAAGCTATGCAGCAAATTTCAAAGAGCAGGTCAAATCGCTTCTGGCACAGCGTGTGGAGAACTACAAGTCCGATGTGGAATCACTCACCGGCACGGCTCCCTTGGAGCTCGCCGATAACGGCGACCACTTTTCCTATCCGTGCGTCATTGACGGCGAACGCGACGAGCTGCCACTCTAAACAAAAGCAGTCAACAAAGCTTGCTCCGCTAAGCAAACGGCAGATTCGATTTGCAGAAAAGAATCACAAGCTGGTCTATGCGTTTTTGCAGGAGCAGCGGTATGATCCTGGCGAATATTACGATCTTGCCGTTATGGGCTACCTGCGTGCCGTGGAACGCTATTGTTCCCATGCCTATCTGCGCCGCTTTTCGTTCTCTACCGTCGCCTACCGCGCGATGCAGCAGAGCATCGTGTCATGGAAGCGCGGAGAGAGCCGGCGCAGACAGGCGGAGGAAGCCTACTGTGCACTTTACGGCCGCAGGGAAACCGTCTGTGACGCGGAGTTTTCGGAAGCATATTTCTTTTCGGAGCTGCAAAAATGCGGAACGCCGCAGCAGGCCGCGTTTGCGCTGCTGCGCCTGCATGGGTACAGCATTGCGGAGATCGCCGCGCGGTACAAGCTCGACCCGCGGCGTGTGCGCCGAATGCTCAAAAGTCTGTATTCCGCCTATCTGCGGTTCCGTGGGAACGGAAAGGAGGCGACAAAATGAAGGATCAGCACACAAGGATGCTCCACGGACGACTGCTCAGACCGCTGAAGGTTGGCAGCAGCGCGCTCATCGACCACGAGGGCCAGTTTATTCTGACCTCGCTGGTCACATCCATTCAGGTGCAAAATGAACAGGAAGCAAAGTTTGAAACGCTGAATACGCACTATCATGTGAAGTTTTCTCCGCTTCAAGCGGCAGTTGCGGCATCAATTCTGATGGCCGTCGCTGCATGAATGAACCCCCGGCGGCGATCTCCCGTCTGATTGCCGCCGAGCCCACTGACCGCAGCCACAGTTTTTGTGGCTGCGGTTTTTCCGTCAGGAGGTTTTATGAACGAACAAGTCATCCCGGTTTCCGGGAATCAAAAAATCGCGTTTCAATGCCAACGGTGCAGCGCCTGCTGCCGCCATGTAGAAAACAAGGTCATGCTGGAGCCATACGATGTTTATCAGCTTGCGCTTCATTTTCAAAGCGAGGGGCAAACCGTCAGACCGGAGGATGTCTGCGCGCAGTATGCGCACCCCATGCCGCTGGAACCGTATTTCCCGATTTTCCTGCTGAACACCGCAGGTGAAGATCAGCACTGCATTTTCCTGAATGGGAACCATTGCAGCATCTATGCGCACCGTCCGCGTGCCTGCCGAATGTATCCATTCACTGTGGATGCAGGGCGGCGCGGTAAGGACTTCGAGTATTTTCTCTGCACGGATTACCCCGGTCACTTCGGCAAAGGCCGCGTCCGGGTCAGCGACTGGTTTTATGAGAACTTTTCCAAGGACGCCCGACGTTTTGTGAAAGCCGATTACGCAGCGATCCGGCAGTATGGCAAGCTGCTCCGGCAAATGACACCTGCGCAGATTGAGCATTTGCTGTTCCAGTTTCTGTTTTACCGCTACTGGAATTATGACCTGAGCAAGCCCTTTCAGGAACAGTTTGAACACAATCAACGCCAGCTGCTTGCATTCCTGCAGGAACAGCTGGCCCAAAATGGAGGTTCTATATGAGTCAATCCAGAATCACTGGCGCAGTCCTTCTGTGCTGGGAAGATTGCACATCCATTCTCTCGAAGCACCTGACAACGCTGCTGCAGCGTCCGATTCAGCTGTGCAGGATGGTAGAAGACTATGACTACTGGTGCGTTGCGTCGATAAACGGAAGGTTCTCCATCCCGGAGCTTCACAGTCTGCTGGATGCGCTTTCCGCAACCACGGTAGACTTTCCTGATCTGATCCCAGAAGAATCTAACCAGACGCGCTCTTTCAGCATGGAGTTCTCCCGGGCGCTTTTGCAGCATTACTTACACGCAAGCTGGCGCTACGAACATCTCACCGAGGAGTATCTGATGGTAATTGACGTGGACATCGCTGTCCCCGCATGCTGCATTATGAATGGAGGGGCGCCGGATGTCTGATGCAAAGCTGATGATGCCGCTGTTTTGTAACGGCATGTTTAACTGTGGCGGCCGCAGAATCCGTGCTGTCCACCTCTATGATGTTTCCGATGGGGAGCACCGCTATCGTCTTTGGACAAAAGCAGGAACGCCAGATATAGACTATCCCCGCGTAGAATCTGACCGCTACCTGCTATACGTTGAGATCCACGGATACCTCGCACCGCTTGGCATGACGGAATATTTTCTGACCGAACATTGTGGGTATTTGCCGGCTATGCAGGAACTGTATGGCGGTGCAGAACATCGGAGAACGTATTTTGACACTCTGCAAAAGAGCACTATTGAGGAAGCTGTCGCAATCGAGAGAACTGTGATCTACCATCTGGGCAAAGAATCGCCCCGGCAGGCAGACTATATCCACGGTATCCTCAATGAGCATCTTATGCGGTATACCGCCAGCAAGGAAAACGGCGGCAAGACCTTCCCGGATTATGTCGGTGCATTGATGGCGGATGAGCTTGACCACTGCATACATCTTTCCAAAATCTATCGGTCACTTAAGCAGCAGGAGGATGAAATGCGGCAGGCACAGATTGCCGAGCAGGATCGTGTGTACCAGCAGTCTATCAATACAGAAAAAGAAAAAGCTGTCGGCGCCGCGCTGCAAATCATCCGCAGCGGCGGCACATTGAAAAACGATACGCTTTGCTATTACAAAGACGATGGCTCATTTATAGAAACCTCGTTGATTCTGTATTTGATGCGCGAGTACCATGTCAACGTGCCGCTCCGTACACAGGGATGGATCAAAGAACGGTTGGCAAGCGCAACCGTTCAAGAGGATTTCTGCGGCTCTGTTACCTACTATCGCGCGAAAAAGAGTCCATGCTCACAGAAATTCTTTGACTGTATGCGGGATCTGATTACGGCAGTCCATGATATGAAGGAGAAAGCGGCATAATCAAACCACATATAAGTTGGGCGGCACAGAGTTTTCTGTGCCGCTTTCAAACTCAAAAAGGAATGGAGAAACCACAAATATGAGCAGTGAAATTTACTACGAAAAAGCATTTATCTCTATTGGGGACAGATTTATTCCGCTTGTCTGCCGCGGATCGACCAATACCTTTGAATTTAATGTGCATGGGTGCGAGGTCGCGGAGCGGTACTGGTCTGTTCTGGATCTCCCATATCGGGGCAGGCTGTTATTTACAAGCGATGAGATCCAGAAGATCGCGGAAACCTATGAAGGCTTCAACAGCGGCAACTGCGGCGGTATGCGCAAGAGTCGGAACAGCGCTTTTGAAGCTGGTGAGTTTCAGCGCTGGTTCCTCGCGGGCCTGAAGAACGCGCACCCGATTGAGGAATACCGTCAATACGGGAATTCTATCGTCCTCACAGACCGGCATACACAGAAGATAACGTATGCCCCCACGACAGAAGCATTCTTGGCCGCGCTTTACCGCATCGGTGAGCAAAACGCTGACATCCGTTTTGATTCCTGCCGCAGCTTCTACCATCCGCCGCATGTCAGCAAGCAGCCAAAGTTTGATAAGTTGAAACAATTCTATGTCCTAAAAGCATGGAGCGGATACTTTGTAAAGCGGACACGGCACGGCGTCATGACCATTCGCACCGACGATCCGACGGTTGCAACCGTGCGGAAATTCAGGACGAAACAGGCCGCGCAGAAGTACATGGAGGAAAATGCTCCGTTCTTTTCCCATGTTCCTTTTTCTGTCGAATGTGTACGGCCAAAAGAGGTGGTGAAAGCAACGCTCGGTCTTGCGACGTCTTGACGGAAGTACATAATTTGTCTATCATAAAGTCAGAATAAATCCTTGGAGGGGTGCTATATGATGATTCGATCTGCAACGGCCCTTCGGAATGACTACGATGGCATGGTGAAGCTCTCGACCGAAAAGCAGGAGCCGATCTATCTGACGCGCAGCGGTGACGGTGAAATGGTATTCCTGCCGATCGCGCTTTGGGAAAAACGTCAGGCAGAGCTGGAGCTTTTTGCGGACATGCTGCGCAGGGAGCAAACCAAACTCTCTGGTGCAAGAACATATTCCGCAAGCGCGCTGCGCGCCGATGTGGAGGATGTCCTTCGTAAGAGTTGAGTGGTTAAATGCGGCGCGGAATGAGTTTCTGACCTTTCTGAAATACTACAAAAGCCGCAGATGTCAAGTCTGAATTGCACCAAATTTTCATCGTATATTTCATCACTTCGCGTATAGCCAGCCCCAGCAGCTTGTGCTATCATACTCTCGTTTGTTTGACACCACGACAAGGAGGCACATCATGCAGTACACCGACAACGAAGCCGCTTTGATTGGCGGGTTGATTTCCAACTACTTTCTTCGTCCGGCTGTATCCGCCGCACTGAAGGATTCTTATACCCGCGTGCTGGAGCATCTGCGCACAGGCCGGGTGTCTGCCGCCGATCTCAAGCAGATTCAGAAAGCGCTGGCATTTTTGACGCCGACCTGTCAGATGTCCAGAGAGGCCCAGCGCGACCTGATGGGCGCCAGCCTGAAGACGACGGCGCTGCTAAGTTCCTGCCGCTGATTGCAAAAACCACAAATCGTCAAAAATGCTGCCGGCTTACGTTCCGGCAGCATTTTTTCTATACAGAAAAGAGCGCCCCGAAGGGCGCTCCTCGCAGATGAAACAGGTCACATACGGAATTTACGGATGCAAAGGAAAAGCTGGATGCAAAGCTCTTGATACAGATCTTCATCCCATACACCGTCAATAACGGATTCCTTGGTCAGTAATGGTTGGTACATTGCCAGAATTTTCTCGTTCGCGAGGTCATCTCCGCTTTTGGCAAGAATCAGAAGCTCGTAGAAATTCATGTTTCCTCCTCCAGTTTCTCCCGAATGCAGCTCAGTGCGCGATAATAGATCGCAGCCGCGCCTTTATATCCAATCTGTAATTCCTGTGCGAGCTCGGTAAACGAGCGCTCCTCCAGAATTCTCGCCAGCAGAATATATCGTTCACGCTTTTGAAGCTGGTCAAGTGCTTCGAGGACTGCTCTGTACTCCATCAGCAGCTCCATTCTTCGGAAGTATTCATCTTCCCATGCTTCTGCCGAGATGGGCTGCCGGTCAGGTTCCATCGGTCGTTCATGCTGTTGCTGTCTGTGACGCTGAGAAAGGTAGGCATTCTTTCTCCGCTTCAGCGCGACTTGAAGATAGGCGGTAAATTGGTTCTGAATCTGATATTCTTCACGGCTTCCGTCATTTCTATATTGCATGATTCACCCTCCGTATCCGTCTGTTTTCTGGCGAACAGGACGGTATACGGGAGGATTTCTGCATCGGTTTGGTCTAAAAAAACGTAAATAGTCACAGCCGGTTTCATGCTTGCACAAATAATCGACTGCATATGGAAATGATAACTCAGAAAGGCTTTGCTGTATGGATAAAACGAGAAAACTCTCCAATGCCCAGCATGGATGCTTTCTCTCCTTCACTGGGGTATGCTTGTCTCCTTATTTCACAGTAGCAATGTGCTAAACGGAATATTAAATTCCAGTATATACAAAATCCTCCTTCCGGTTTTCTCTGGAAGGAGGATTTATCCGAGTGTCAACTTCGGTAACTATTATGGTCTAAGATATAGAATCGGGCACACTCGAAATGCCGCCATGCTTCGTTGTGGAAAGTCCCGCAGCTTTGCAGGCAAACGACACGATCACGCGCAGCTCCGCCTCATCCAGAGCTTCCGGCGCTTTTCCGGTCTGGAGCAGCTTCCACACGGCGCTGCCGCCGAAGATGTCGCCCGCGCCGGTCGTGTCCACGACCGTGATGCCCTTCAGGCTGTCCACATGGCCGCTTGCGCTGCAGTTCTGGAACCAGCAGCCGTCCGCGCCGCACGTCACAAACACGAGCTTCACCGGATAGTGGTCAAGAATATACTGTGCGCCGTCCTGCACGCCGAGGCCGAACAGGAACTCGACCTCCTCATCGCTGATCTTCACCACATCGGCCTGCCGGAGGCCCCAGAGCATCTGCTCCTTTGCCTCGTCGAGGCTGCGCCAGAGCGGCTTGCGCAGGTTCGGATCGTAGGTGACGAGCTTCCCATGTGTCTTTGCATACTCCACGGCACGGTATGTCGTTGTCCGGGCCGGCTCGTCTGTGAGTGAGAGTGTCCCGAAGTGGAACACGCGCGTCTCGTCGATGAGCGAAAGATCCAGCTCGTCAAAGCGAAGCTGCGTGTCCGCGCCGGGCTTGCGCGCGAAAGCAAATTCGCGGTCGCCGTTTTCGTCCAGCGTCACGAACGCCAGCGTTGTGAACACATCGTCCGCCGCCACAAGTCCCTTCGTCTCGATCCCCGCGCCCCGCAGCGTATTGGTCAGAAGTTTGCCGAACGTGTCCGTGCCCACCTTGCCGAGCATCCCCACCTTCCCGCCGAATTTGGCGATCGCCGCAAGGAAATTCGCCGGGGCCCCGCCCGGATGCGCGGCCATTGTGGGATAGCCGTCCGAGTCGATAGACTGCGTCGTAAAGTCGATCAAAAGCTCACCAAGCGCAACTACATCATACATTCTTTTTCCTCCGTAATTGTAATGCTCCATTGATTCTCATACTTTGCTCCCGGCGCAAGATGGATAAGATCGCTCTTGCAGCTCAGCTCCTCCACCACGTCCTGCCGCGACGGAAGCGACGCCCACGGCTCAATGCAGACATACGGCGCATCCGTGTGCGGCATATGCCAGATACCGAGATACGGCATCTGCGGATAGGCTACGGTCACCGATTTGCCCGTTTTCTCTGAGCATAGGCTCACGCACCGTGCCATATTTTTCAGCACGATCGCATCCTCATCGAACAGCTCGTGACGCAGGCGGATGGTCGTATCGTCTTCCAGCGGGAAGCATTCTGTCTGGCCGTTGAGATAGCAGTCTCCGGTAAAGCCAATACGGTCTGGCAGACATGGCTGCGAAAAGCACAGTTTATAGTCTTCAAAGCCAGTGCTGCCGGTCAGCGGAACCCGGAATCCCGGATGTCCGCCGATGCCGAACGGCAGCTCTTTTTCGTCCTCATTGCAGACGGAATACGTCACATGGACCGTCCAGCCGCGCAGCGCATAGCGTACCCGGAATGTAAAGCGGAACGGATACTGCCGCAGCGTTTCCGGTGTCTGCCGCAGACAGAACGTAACAGAATCGGAAGACTGCTCTTCGATAGTGAAAACAGAATCCTTTGCAAATCCGTGAATGTCCATTGAATAACGTTCGCCGCAGAGCGTATAGCAGCCATCTGTCAGGCGCGCAACATACGGAAACAGCACCGGCGCGCGGTCCGGCCAGTATTGTTTGTCGCCGTTCCAGAGAAATTGTGTTCCTTGTTTGGAGCCAAGCTCCATCATCTGCGCGCCGAACGGATCGACGCACAGCGTCAGGTTTTGATTTTGCAGCGTCAGCATCCGTCAGTCTTTTGCCGCCGGATACTCATTGCAAAGCAGCCGGTAAGGCGGCTCATCTTCCTCGATCTTCGGAAAACGGCCAACCGGCGGATTGAAGCGGTTGTCGGTGTTGTCGTCGTTGCACTGGCTGACCTCGCCCAGCAGGACGGGACCAGTGCCGGGCTCAACCGAAAAATCATGATACAGCCCCTGATAAACGAAAATGCTTTCACCCGGTTTCAACCGGATCTGCGTTCCGGCCGGAACGGTATAGCTTTTGCCGTCGGTGTGGACTTCCACGTCAGATTCATAATCGATTTCTTCATTCGGAAGACGATTGTACACCCGGATCAATACGTTGCCGCCGCCGCGGTTGATGATGTCCTCAGTCTTGAACCAGTGGAAATGGTTCGGTGCGTACTGCCCTTCCCTCAGATACAGCAGCTTTTCCGCATAGACCTTCGGATACTTGTCCGGCATGGCACGATTTCCGTTGCGAATCGTGATAAGCGAAAAACCGAAGTGGTCAAAGTCGCCCTGACCATAATCCGTGATATCCCAGCCGAGCATGCAATCGCGCACTTCATCATATTCGTGCCCCTTGCTTTCCCATGCCTCAGGCGTAAAATGGCAAAAAGGCGGCAGGTAGCAATGTTCCTGTGCGCACATAGCCTCGAGCTCTTTCAACGCTTTGTTGATCTCACTGCGCTTCATAATAGCGCTCCTTTCCATTTAATTTCTATATTCAGTCTCCGCCAGACGGTCCTATTCTGCGCCGTGCGGAGACCGTACTGTCGTTATCAAAAGTTCCGGAGAACAGGCCCGTTTTTTCTTGGCCCCGGACGGAAGATCCATCCGGGGCCGGATCATTACTGCTTAGGGAAGATCAATAGAAACTCTTGCAGCGGCTTCGAACATTCTGAGGAGAATGGCCGCAGCCTCGCTGCGCTTGATGGTGCTCGCGGAATGGAACGTGCCCTTCGCGTCGGAACCCGTCAGGATGCCCGCGCGATAGAACTCGTAGATCTCTGCCGCGAACTTGTCGGTCGTCTTCACGTCGGGGATCGCGTTGTCCGCCACGGTGTTGATTGCCTTATAGGCTTCCTCCGCGCCGTGGAAGATGTGGACAAACTCACCGCGCGTGACCGGTGCATTCATCTGTGCCTTGGTATAATTTGCATAATCCTTTTCGATGATGCCGTTCGTGACTGCGTAGTTGACGTAGCTGTCATACCAGTTCGCGCCACCGCTCGTCAGGCTGACTTCGCCGGTGCGGTCGAGCTGATGGAGCGCCGCTGCCAGCTTGATGGTCTGCGCCACGGTCAGCGTTGCGTTCGGCTTGAATTCATTGGCCGTCACGCCGTCGATCAGACCGTTCTCCCACGCTGCCTTGACGCTCGAATAGTACCAGCTATCGGACGGAACATCGGCGAACGGGAACTTGCTTACGTTGCTGCCAGCGTTCGGGTTGAACGGGAGCTGCGCAGGTTTGCTCGGGATGACTGGGAGGACCGGAGTGGGGGCAGGTGTCAGCTTCGGAATGGCATGACCTTCTGCGATCTTGTTGCCGCAGCCGAGGCAGTAGGTGTCGCCCGTGTAACCTTCCTCGGTGTAGGTTGCGTCTTTCGCGTCACGAATCTCCGTGCCGCCCACATGGTTGGTCGGGTCAGTTTTCGGGGTAACATCCGCCTCAGTCAGCTCTTCTGTCGCGTTTTCATTTGCAAACAGCTTGCTGCATCCGGAGCAGGTGTAATACGCCCTGTGACCCATGTCGACGCAGGTCGCTTCCACAGCCGGAACCAGCGTCGTGGTGTGATGAATGTGGCCGGTCGCGGGCGCGATGATATAGCCGCACACTGTGCAGGTCTGCGGATCTTTTTCCGTTGCCGCAGCGCCAGGCGTATGGGTCCCTACGTCGTTCTTCTCGTCGCAGCCGGAGCACGCATGCCAGTGATGGGTTTCATTCTTGCTCCATTCGTTGGACCAGCTGTGCTCGTGCGAAGAAGAAGCTTCTGCGGAAATGCAGATATTGCCTGTTACCTGCTCAATCACAATCGTGCCGGTTTCCTTGGAGTAAGTGTACTCACCCTCACCGAGGGTCTTGCCGTCCATGACGATCACTATTGTATCGGGCAGCTCAAATCCTTCTTCTGCCGTCAGGGTATATTCCAGCTTATCACCGATCCCGACCATCGTCTTGTCTCCGCTGAGATGCTTCAGATCAGCAGCAATGACCGCCTGTGTGTCGTCCACGCCAAATATGAGGGAATGCAGGTTCATCACTGGTTTCGTGGCGCCATGGAATTTCAGGTAGACATCATGCACACCTGTGATACCTTTCTGCTTCAAATCAGCAGTCAGTTCTCTAAACGTATTCCACTCATTTCCGGTTCCCTCAATGTGAACAAATTCAGCAATGGGTTCACTGTTCAAATTATCCAGATGAACGGTAACCTTAGAATTTTCTACATCTGCATCATAGTTCTTCTCCGCATAGGTCAGAATTATGGTACTGAAGCTGCCTTTCGGAATGTCGAAATCCACGCAGCGGTAGCCCACATAGCTTCCAGGCGTCAAACCGCCCAGATTAGAAACCGTACCTTCCACTTCACCGGTCGCGTTTTTTGTCGACTCGTACTTGACGCCTGCAGATGCAATCTCAGCGCATACCGCCTCGATTTTTTCTGCTGCCGGCTTCAGGCGAACCAGAGAAGAGACAGCATTGTTCAGCGCCGAAATTGCTGCGCCAATTTCTTCATGTGTCGCGGCTTCATTCTTATGCACGATCTTTGCCGACTTCAATACGGTCTGCAGTGCATTCCAGGATTCCGGCGCATAGTTTGCCTGTGTAAGCCCCTCCACCTCCTGAATTGCAGCAAGGAGCGCCTCCTTGGTGGCTCCGGCAAATTCGCCGCCCAGCAGCTCCAGTTCCGCAAGGTAAATCTCCTGGCCTGCATTCTCAAACTCGATCTTATAATAGGAATAGACATCCTGAACCTCTTCAGAAATTGCGAAGGGTCGAGTGTACTTATCACCGCCATCGGTAGGATTGATGTCCCAAGCAAAGCTCTGGTTGCTTCTGGCATCCAACTCGGTCCAAATTTCACCATTCATGGATCCGTAGAACTTCCATGCCTTGGGCGAGTGCTCCGCATCCCAGCTGGTCAGCGTATACATACTGATTTGGATTGGGCTTGAAAAATGATATATCAGATATCCGTTTTCACGGCCATCCCAGCTTGCATAGCCGTTGGCGTCATGAGCCTTATTGTTAAACAGCTTTTCCGTGTTTATGGCATTGGTTGCAATGGTATCCTCATTTCCGCCGCCTTCTTCTACCTTGGAAACCTCTGTCTTGGTATGGTCAACCAGCAGTTGCGGTCTTCCCGTGCCCTCCGTAATGGACGGAGGCATATTATCCTCAGACATCCCCCAAGTGTTGGAAGGTGTGCTGCCCATCTCAAAGTCAAGCGTCACACGCTCGCTCTTCAGAACCTCTGCGGAGAGGTATGCAGCAGTCTGAGACACACCGTTTACAGACAGGCTCTGCACATATTTGTTTTCTCTGCTGACACCCGGCGCCGAAATTGTAATGGTGTGACCGTCGTCCCGGTGGATCGTCACCTTTTCAAACAGTGGGGTGCCAATGGCTGTAACGCCATTGCCGTTGGTCAGCGGATACAGACCCATAGAGGAAAGGACATACCAGGCGCTCAATTCGCCATTGTCGTCATCGCCCAAATAGCCTTGCCCAACTTCTTCGCCCACAAACAAGCGATCCAGCGTATCCCGGACAAACTCTGCAGTTCTCCACGGACGGTCTGTATAGAGATACATATAAGGAATGTGATGCGCAGGCTGGTTGGTCATATGGATCTGCCCCTGTTTCGCATCACGGCCTTCCCAGTTTTCCTTATGGCCGGTCCAGGAGCCAGGATTGGCTGTGCCAACCGCCGAGTAAGCTTCATCCAGCTTATCACCCAAAGCCGTTTGCCCATCCCGGTCTCTGGCCATTCCATACAAATTGGCCAAGCCCTGACCATCATAGGGCGGGAATGCATAGTTATAGGCATTGTCTTCACAATAGCCGTAACCCTGTGCCGTAGGATCGAACTGCTCGTCCGTCTGCAGCCACGTCCCATCGGACTTCTTGGCACGGAACCAACCGCCCATGCTCTCATTGAACAGATGGACATAATTGGTGGCTCTTGCAGTAAAATAGAGGTATTCATCGTTGTACTTCTGCCAGGCCTCGCTGCCAAGTTCTGCTTCATCCCGCAGATACTTTGCCATCGACGCAATGGCAAAGTCCGTTCCGCTGCCTTCCATGGACCAGGAGAAATTGAATTCTTCTCCTCCCCAACCGCCAGTCACCCCGTCCTGAGGAACATATCCGCGAAACACCATGCCGTCCATGTGCGCACGGCCAGAGTAGGAGTTTTCCCTGTTATTGACAGAATAAACCGATCCGTTCCGCAGCGCCGATGCATAGGCCGCCTCGACATCAAACGTAACGCCTCTGTTCAACGCGTCTGCGAAGATATTGTCGGAGTTGGTGCCCACCATACAATCGGTGCCCGCAGGCGCGATCCATCTGGGGATCCAGCCCTGCTCTCTGTAGTGCTGGATCAGTCCATCTAGCAGCTGAGTTGCTTTTTCTGGTGCAACGATGGAGTAGAGCGGCCAAGCGGTCCGGAAGGTATCCCAAAAACCATTGTTATATACAAATTGACCGTCTACCACTTTTCTGGTGTAGGGGGAATAATGCTGCCAATGCGGCTGCTCATTGGTGCCCGTATTCTCAGCCAGGCTTGTGGGATAGACAAATGCCCGGTAGAGATTCGAATAGAAGGTGACTCTTTCGTGGTAGCTACCACCCACAACTTCAATGCTTCCCAGCGTATCGTTCCAGATCTTCAACGCCTTGGCCTGCACTTTGTCAAAGCCTTCATCTCCAGCAATTTCCATGAGCAGTGCATGCTGTGCCTGTGCTTTGGAGATAAAGGAGGTAGCTACCTTCATTTCGATAACAGTTTCTTCGTTTTTGTTGGGCGCAAACTGGAACATTCCCATAGAGCCTTCACCGGCGGAGTGCCAGGCAACGGGAGCTTGAGAAAACTGCCCCACGATGTGCATGGTGGTTTGTCCGTTTGCCTTCTTTTCCGAGGTCGTATAGAACTCAGTCTTGTCCGCGTTAAATTCGATGATAGATCTGCTCCGCTCATTCACAGGGTCAAACATAATGTTGCACGTCGCAGAGCCGGCCGGAAATGTAAAACGCAGCACTGCCGCATGCTCAGTAGGTGTGACCTCCACCTTGACATTGGGGGCTGCGGCATCATCCGCATTGAGGGTCACGCCGTAATAATACGGCTTGGCGATCTCATTTTCATGACTGAAAACAGAGCCTCTATTTTGGATGGCATTACGTAGCGCACTGTAGTCTGTTGTGGTAGAATCGGCAGAGAAATAGTAGGTTCCGCTCTCCCCGATCCAGTTGCTGGCTACGTGAGAGATCTTGATGCCCTTAAACCGGGCTTCCGCTCCGCTGTAGGCATAGGGCGTATTGTCTGTACTGCCGTCCGTCGTGGGCACCCAATAGTTGAAGCCGAAAGGCGTTGCCACAATGGGCACATTCAGGCCTCGGGCGGGAGCATTGCCCGTAGAGTACGTACCCCGCAGAATATTCACATAATCGGCCAGATTTTCGACCGTCGGATCTGCCTGCTCAAAAATCTCCACATCATCGAAATAGACGGAGATATCCTTGCCAGGCGTGGCATCATTTTTTTCAAAACCAGCCAGCACTTTTGTGATCGTTTTACCATCCAGCTCCGGATCTGTGCTCAGTTTCGTGCTGATCTGCAGCCAGTTGTTCGTCGCCATTACGCGTGCTTCTCCTTGGGCCGCAGGAGACACTACATTGCCATACTGATCAATGGCTTTGTAATTAGAAAGGCGAGTGCCATCGCTAAATTCCAAGTCGATCGCCGAATGCATACTGGTGTATTCAAAGTCGTACGCATAGTTCGGATCATTTGCACTCAAATTGTAATCTGTCCCTATATCAGGAAACACCAGGTAGGACAGTCTGGTATTTTTACCAACAGGAATATCAAGGCCATCATACAAAACCACATAATTTTTCGCAGCTTTTGCCGTTGTGGTTCCTTCCATATGCAGGCAGGACACACCAGACCAGGCGCCTGATCTGGCAGCCCAGTTGTAGCTCGGTCCTTCCGACAGCGAGGTATACAAGTAGTTCACTTCTTCGCCGGAACCCGTTGTCTTAACCTCTTCGCCCAGACCAAACCCACTGAATTGGATCACATTGGGATTCGTTGTTGGCGTATTGCCGCATTTCTCAATTACCAGCTTGAACGTAGTATATGACTGGCTATTAGAGAAAGAATACATCTTCGTCTCATTGTTCTGCTGCCATGTAACGCCTTCATGGGAATCCAAAAGCATCCATTCTTCAGCTTCTTCGTCATTTGTGCCATACAGTTTCCATGCTGACAGCACACGCTCCGGATACCGCATATCGTCCCCGGCGCCTGTCAAATAGTAGGCCTTAGGCTGAATTCCTTTGCTGAATCGGAATGTAATTTCCAGCGGCAGTCCAGGCGTACTCACCGCGCAAAGCTTTGTGGCAATACGTCCGTCGATCAAAGCTTTTTCTGTCTCGCCCGCGCTGCCATAGGTTAATTCTTTATTAACACTGACCGGATCATCGGACGAATAATTGGTAAATTCCCCCACGAAGGAATCGACCCGGGGTTCAACTGCACATACGCCCTGCGCTGCAACATGATCAAATTTCACCTGCGCCGCATCCGTCTTTTCAAAGTGAGCTGAAAAAAGGTCAGTTTTTTCTGCATTGCTGCCCGAGAAAGTTCCCGCTACCGGTCCATGACCTTGCACAGACACTCCAGAGCACATTCCCAAAGCTAATATCAAACTCAAAGCGCCGCTAATCAGACGCTTACATTTCTCTGTTACTGACATTCCGATACCTCCTTTTCACCGCTGTTACCCCAAAATTCTTGCTCTTTCATTGAATTAAAATCTATTCTTAACCAACAGTCTCAGCTGTCACAACCGTGACACCGGTGCCGGCGACAGCACCGTCAGCAGTTGCCGCCCTGCAGCGCGGCAACTGCGGCTTTGATACCTTTGCAGCCCATCACGTCCGGGTTCTGGAGCATCGTCACGTACAGGCAGCTTTTTGATCTCACTGCGCTTCATAACAGCGCTCCTTTCCATTTTATTTCTATATTCAGGCTTCGCCAGACGGTCCTATTCTGCGCCGTGCGGAGACCGTACTGTCGTTATCAAAAGTTCCGGAGAACAGGCCCGTTTTTTCTTGGCCCCGGACGGAAGATCCATCCGGGGCCGGATCATTACTGCTTAGGGAAGATCAATAGAAACTCTTGCAGCGGCTTCGAACATTCTGAGGAGAATGGCCGCAGCCTCGCTGCGCTTGATGGTGCTCGCGGAATGGAACGTGCCCTTCGCGTCGGAACCCGTCAGGATGCCCGCGCGATAGAACTCGTAGATCTCTGCCGCGAACTTGTCGGTCGTCTTCACGTCGGGGATCGCGTTGTCCGCCACGGTGTTGATTGCCTTATAGGCTTCCTCCGCGCCGTGGAAGATGTGGACAAACTCACCGCGCGTGACCGGTGCATTCATCTGTGCCTTGGTATAATTTGCATAATCCTTTTCGATGATGCCGTTCGTGACTGCGTAGTTGACGTAGCTGTCATACCAGTTCGCGCCACCGCTCGTCAGGCTGACTTCGCCGGTGCGGTCGAGCTGATGGAGCGCCGCTGCCAGCTTGATGGTCTGCGCCACGGTCAGCGTTGCGTTCGGCTTGAATTCATTGGCCGTCACGCCGTCGATCAGACCGTTCTCCCACGCTGCCTTGACGCTCGAATAGTACCAGCTATCGGACGGAACATCGGCGAACGGGAACTTGCTTACGTTGCTGCCAGCGTTCGGGTTGAACGGGAGCTGCGCAGGTTTGCTCGGGATGACTGGGAGGACCGGAGTGGGGGCAGGTGTCAGCTTCGGAATGGCATGACCTTCTGCGATCTTGTTGCCGCAGCCGAGGCAGTAGGTGTCGCCCGTGTAACCTTCCTCGGTGTAGGTTGCGTCTTTCGCGTCACGAATCTCCGTGCCGCCCACATGGTTGGTCGGGTCAGTTTTCGGGGTAACATCCGCCTCAGTCAGCTCTTCTGTCGCGTTTTCATTTGCAAACAGCTTGCTGCATCCGGAGCAGGTGTAATACGCCCTGTGACCCATGTCGACGCAGGTCGCTTCCACAGCCGGAACCAGCGTCGTGGTGTGATGAATGTGGCCGGTCGCGGGCGCGATGATATAGCCGCACACTGTGCAGGTCTGCGGATCTTTTTCCGTTGCCGCAGCGCCAGGCGTATGGGTCCCTACGTCGTTCTTCTCGTCGCAGCCGGAGCACGCATGCCAGTGATGGGTTTCATCCTTGCTCCATTCTCTGGACCAGCTGTGCTCGTGCGAAGAAGAAGCTTCTGTGAAGCGGAACCAATCGACGTTTGCAACATAGGTCTTGCCGGTGTTGTTTTCGAAGTAGAGATAGACATCGTGCATACCCTTGGTGATCTCGGTCAGCTCACCGCTAAGTTCCACATAGTTGCTCCAGTTGCTTCCGGTCGCCGGGCAAGTCAATGTCGCGATCTCCTTGCCGTCCAGGCTGCCAAGGCGGATATGAATCTGGCCGCCGCCGGCATCTCTCTCCTGCGCAGCGTAGAAGAACGTTACTTTTTTCGCACCGTTCCCGGAGAAATAGACATTGGAATATTTGACCCAAGTGCCGCTTGCAACGCCGCCAATGTTTTTGCCGTCGTTGACAATTCTGCTGTCATGTGCATCTGTTTCAAACTTTGTAAATTCCTCAGCTTCGATCTTCTCGTACGCATTACGGAACTTCGCCTGCGCAAGTTTGATGTTCAGGTCAAGCGCATCGTTTGCGTGATTGAAATCTACGATCGTCGCATTCGGATCATTCAAAGCCGTCTGCGCATTCTGGATTGCCTGATTGAGAGCGTCCTTATGTGCAGCGTCATCTGCCAATCCTTCATAAACCTGCTGTGCTTCTTCGATTTTAGCCACCAGATCCTGGTAGGACTGAATATCATTGGATGCCTGCTCGAGCTGCGATTTTGCATCTTTCAGCGCATCCATCGTGGAATTGTAGTTCTTCGTCACTTCCTCCGCGTTGGAAATGGCGCTCCTCACGGAATTTTGAACCGCGGACGGCATGTTTGATGTGTCAACCTTCTTGATCGCATCAAGCTTTGTCCAAAGATCCTTCATCCCTTCGATCTCGCTCATGGCGTTTATCAGCTTACGGCAGGCCTCCTCGATCTCGGCGTCCGTCTTGTCTTCCTTGGCCGCAACCGTTTGTGCCTTGTCAATGGCTGCGCTCATCAACGTCGCAAGCGGTGCGTAGCCGCCATCGCTGAGAGCCTCCTTTGCTTTTGTCGCTTCCGCGATCATTCCATCGAGAGCATCGGCGTTCAGCGCGGGCATTTCGGTGCTCATCAGTTCCAGCTCGCCCAACTGAATCTCGCTGTCGCTCTTGATATCCAGACGCACATAACGATATTGCACATAATCCGCGGCATTCGTCTTGAACGGCTTCGTATAGAGGCTCCATTCAAATGTCACATTTTCACGCTTGTCCGCTTCCGTCCAGGTCGAGCCGTCATTGGAAAGATAAAGCGTGAAGTTCTTCGGCGCGCTATCCTTGCCGCCGCTCGCAGAGGTCAGTGTATAGAGGCTGACAGCCTGCGGCTTTGCAAATGTGTAATAAAGCGAAATGCTCCCATCCGTAGGCTTCAACGTTGCACTGGTCTTAGAATTGTTATCGAGTAGATTTTTGAGGTTCTCACCATCAGCACAATAAATGGAATCGCCGGAACTTAGCGTGGTCGGAACTTCTTTTGCAACCACAGCCGCACTGTTTGTGCGGTCCCGCAGCGGATCGGGGGTCTCGTCGCCTTTCGTCAAAGAATCGGGAACATCATTCTCACCCATACCCCACTTGCCGGGCGTCGCCTGCATGTCAAAATGGAGCACAACATCTTGCGTCTTGAGCTGGTCGGTCAGATCCGTCTGCTTGATGGACGTCTTGCTGTAGGCTTCACCATTGATGGTAAGGCCGCCAACATAAATATTTGTGCTGCTGTTATTCGGCGCCTCGATGATCAGATCGTGGCCGTTTTCATGATGGAGGGTAATCTTCTTGAACAGTGGCGAGCCGAAGACCAGTTCACCGTTGCCCATATTCAACGGATAGAAGCCCATGGCACTGAAGATAAACCATGCAGACATTTCACCGTTATCCTCATCACCGATGTATCCCTGGCCGATGCGGCTGCCAACATAGCACTGCCGCAGTACCTGCCGAACTTTCTCCTGCGTACGGTAAGGCCGACCGGCATAGAGATACATATATGGAATATGATGGGAAGGCTGGTTGCTGTGGCCATATTCGCCCATCTTGACTTCCTGCGCTTCCCTGCGCTCATGGATGCCCTGATTTGCGCCTACAGTGTCCGTTTCCAATGTCGTCTCAAACAACTGATCCAGCTTTTCAGCCAGTGCAGCACGGCCGCCGTAGAGGTTTGCCAGGCCCTGACCATCCTGCGGTACACTGCACGCCATATTCAGAGCCGTAGTTTCCGTGTAATCATCATGGAACGCAAACGGATCCACTTTGGATCTGGTCCAGGAGCCATCCGCATTCTTGGCCGCAAGCCATTTGTTTTCAACTCCGTCTCCGTCGCGGAAGAGGTTGACATAGTTTGTGGCACGGCTCTTATAATAGGTATATGCATCCATGTCGCCTAATTCTTTCGCCATGTTTGCAATACCGGCATCATTGATGTAGCCTTCAATGGACCATGAGAATTTCTGGCTGCCACCCGGCGTATAGCCAAGAAACAGGCCCTTATCAATGCCGTCACGACCGCCGGAGGCCCCCTTGAAATCCGACATGGAGGCATTCTTCAGTGCAGACTGATATGCAAGTTGCCACTGCTCGTTTGTCAGCGTTGCGCCGCGCAGCATGGCATCGGCAAAGATAACATCCGAGCTTGTACCGACCATGGAGTTCGTACCGGCCGGAGCAATCCAGCGCGGCATCCAGCCGCTGTCCTCGAAGTGATGAATCAGGCCCAGCAGCAACTCATTGTTCTGCTCCGGTGTGAACAGCGAATATGCTGCCCATGTCGTACGATAGGTATCCCAGAACCCGTTGTTATAATAAAGCTTGCCGTCCTTCACCGTCTTGGTATACGGGCTCATGTACTGCCAGCCTTCTTCGCCGCCTTCGCCGGTTTTTTCACCCATATTATTGGGATAGAGATACAAGCGATAGAGGCAGGAGTAGAACGTAATCAGCTGTTCTTCCGACGCACCTTCAATTTCAAACTGGCTCAGCTTGTCATTCCACAGCTTCTTTGCGGCAGCCTTGACATCGTCAAACTTTCCGCTCAACTCCTGTTCAAAGTTTTTCTGTGCCTGCTCAGCACTGATAAAGGAAGTTGCCGCGCGCATCACGACCGTCTTCGTACCTTGTCCAAAGACTGCGCGGGTGTCATTGACTGTGAACGCCTGATCAAAGGTGCCGTAAATGTACATCTTCGGCATCTGGTTGCTGTCCGCATTTTTGTAACCGCTGAAGGACTTCGCAGCTGTATCAAATGCGAGGCCGGACACATCGCTGATATTAATGTACGGCGTCTGTGCGTTTTCCGGATAAGTGATGCGCGTGATCATGCCGTGATCGGTAGGAGACAGTTCCGTCCGGACACCGCTTGCAGGATTCGACGCGCTCTGATTAAACTGTACGCTGAAATAGTAGGGCTTTGCCGTTACATTTTCCTGATCATAGATGGCGCGGCCATTTGCGGAGGTATTCACGCCGGGCATAAATCTCCACACAGACCGGTCTCCGACCCAGATCGACGGCTCATGACTGCAGCGGAAACCTCTGATATAACCGGCATTATAGTCGAACATCGTGTTGCCGGTGTCGTTTTCCGGCGCCCAGAAGTTGAAGCCATGCGGCACTGCGACCATAGGCCCGGTGAGGCCTCTGGAGAAAAACGCACCGCCAAAGTTGTTTGTTCCGCGAAGAATGTAGGCATAGTCTACAAGAGACTCCTTGCTATAGTTCAGGGGGGCGACATTTTCAATCCGAATCGAATTCAGCGTTCCCTTGAAATCGCCGCCATCCGCTTTCAAGTCCGCGCTGTTTGCGTAGCCGATGTCGATTTCTTCGATCGTCTCGCCCGCCAGCGCGCCCAACTGGATCAGGATCTGGTTTTCCTGCGCATACAGCATGGCCTTGCCTTCGCCCTGGCTGTTCGGATCGGCGCGAACGCCATTCTCATCTTCCAGCCCTGTAGAACTCAGATAGGTTCCATCCGTGAATTTCAGATCCACTGCAAGATGCATGGAATAGAAATCGTAGTCATACTTATTGTTCGGCAGCGGCTGCTGCGGCGTAATATTATAAACCAGCCGCGTATTCTCCGTCACCGGAATGTTCAGATCTTTGTACAGGACGTTGTACACCTGCGCGCTTTGATTGCCTTCATGATGACCACTGATGACCAGCTTGTCGTTTTCCAGCGTTGTCGTCATAGATGCATCTTCCGTGCGCGCTGGATCCGTAGTTCCGGCAAAGCTGCCGTCCACAAGGCTCTTTGTTAAGCCGAAGCCGCTGAACTGGATCGTTCCCGGCGTAGAGTTGAACTTCGTGATCTTCAGCTTGTAATGCTGATAGCCGGAACCTTCCGGAAGCTGGAAAACACGCATCTCATAGTTTTTCCATCCGGTCTGGTTGCTCCGCTGATCCAAAAGCGTCCACTCACCAGCCTGATTGTTCGTGCCATAAAGCTCCCAACTGTTCAGGGTGCGGCCAGGGTTTCCCTCGTCATCATTTGCACCGCTGATATAATAGTTGGAAGCCGTTGTCGGCGCATTATAATGGAATGTGAACTCTAGAGGTACCGTAACGCCGCCGGTTGCACAAAGCTTCGTGCTTGTACTTCCGTCGATCAGTGCGCTGACGTCCTCGGCAGAGTTGCCATATTTGAGCGTGGCACTCACCTCGACAGGAACATCCGCAAAATTTGAGAATTCTTCCTGCGTTTTGAATCGTGTCGAAAACAAGACTTTGTCTTCTTCGCCTGAAGCGGCTTTCTCCGCCGCCAAAACAGTGATCCCAGAGAAAAGGCTCAGCATCATCGCCATGCATAACAAGCAGCTGATCCATCTGGACGCCGTTTTATTTCGTTTCATGTGCAAATCCTCCCAAAACCAAAGATATGATTTGAGCATAAACGTGTTTCAGAAAATACGGCAAGTAAAATCCTTGCCGTATTTTCTGACTTTCAGTTGGCAGTTGGTGCTTACTTCGTCACAACTGTAACACCGGTGTCGGTGACAGCGCCGTCAGCCGTGCTGCCCTGCAGCGCAGCAACCGCAGCCTTGACACCTTCGTAGCCCATCACGTCGGGGTTCTGAACCATCGTCGCATACAGGCAGCCTTCGTTGATCAGTTCCAGAACGTTGTCGGAGCTGTCGAAGCCAACGCCGACCACATCCGCGCCGCTCTCCTTGATCGCGTTGCCAACGCCGACCGTGGAGCCTTCGTTGCAGCCGAACACGCCAACACAGCCGTCAGCGATGAAAGCGGAGGCCGCGTCCTTCGAACGGGCCGCGTCGCCGTCGCAGTACTGGGACTCCTGAAGCTCAAACTTGGTACCCTCGAAAGCGGAGCGGAAGCCGTCGTCACGGGCCACGGTGGAAGCCGTCGCAGCATTGACGCTGACAATGCCGATCTTGCCTTCCGTGATGCCCTTCGCAGCCAGCTGGTCGATCATGGTCTGGCCGGCAGTCTTACCGGCTGCGGTGTTATCGGTGCTGAACGTCGCAACAGACGGCGTAAAGTTTGCCGGGGAATCGACGTAGACGATCTGCACGCCAGCCGCGGAGGCTTCCTTCAGCGCATCGTTGACCGCCTCGGGGCCGTTGGCCGCCAGAAGGATCGCGTTCGCGCCGTTGGCGACGGCGTTGTTGATCATCTCGATCTGCTTCGCATCGTCCTTCACGTCGGGCGCGGTCCACTGATACTCCACGTTCCCGAGCTCTTCTGCCGCCTTCTTGCAGCCGGCGTCGATGTTGGTCCAATACTGGTCCATCTGGTCCATCGTGATCAGGAAGATCTTGTAGCTTTCGCTGCTCGCCGTATCCGCGGTGTCGTCCGCGGTGTTATCCACAGTCTCGCCGGCCGTGCTGGTCGTTTCGCCGCTTGTCTTCGTCTCGTCCGCCGGCGCCGCCTTCTGTGCACACGCCGCCATTGCTGCGATCATCGCGATCGCCAGCAAAATCGCTAATACTTTTTTCACTTTCTGTTCCTCCATTGTTTTTTATTATGATAAAGCGCGAAGCTTAATCACTGACCTTGGTGTTTCTGCGACCGGTACGAATGACGACATCCATCAGAACAGACAGCACAACAATAATGCCGATAATGATGTTGCGGATTGCGACCGGTGCGCCGGCGAACTGAAGGCCGTTCTGAAGTGTGCCCCAGATGGCCGCGCCAACCACAGTGCCAAGCAGGATGCCCTGACCGCCGAGCGTGGAAACGCCGCCGATGACAGAAGCCGCAACGGCATACATTTCATAGGAGTTGCCGGCATCCATCGTGCCCTGGCCAACGGTTGCGCAGGTGATGATACCAACAACAAACGAGCAGAATGCGCTGACAACATACGCAATTACCGTTGTGCTGACAACATTGACGCCAGACAGCCGCGCTGCATCAATGTTGGAGCCGGTGGCGTAGATGTACCGGCCGGTGCGGGTTTTGCTGAGCAGGAAGTTGAAGACGATCCAGAGGATGATGGCGATCCAGATGCCGTTATACAGACCAAGCGTTTTTCCATAGTAGAACACGTTTTTGAACGTCTGGGCCGCCTCGGGATAGAACTTCATGATAGAGTCTGTGTTGTAGTTGCCGTTTACGAGCTGGGCAATGCCGCGCGCAACGGTCATTGTGCCAAGGGTCGCGATAAACGGCGGGAGTTTGAATTTTGCGACAAGCAAACCATTGAGCACGCCGATCAGCAGACAGCAGAGCAGGGTCACCAGCAGAGCCGGGATCGGGCTCATGATTCCCTTTGACATCAGGGTCGCCGCAACCATCGTGCTCATGCCAACAACAGAGCCAATGGACAGGTCAATATTGCCGGTAATAAGGACATAGGACTGTGCAATACCGATAATCAGGATCGGAGCGATCTGGCGGAGCAGATTGGTCCGGTTCGTCGGTGACCAGAAATTCGGATTTATCAGTGCAAACGCGACCAACAGCACGATCAGGCCGATGGTTACGGTGACGACCTGGCCCATGCCGCGCATGGAAAGCAGCCGCTTCAACGGATTTTTCTTTTTTGTCTGATTCATGATCATCTCTCCAAACTATATTTTATTGGGCCAGTTTGTTTTCAAACTGAGTGGCATAATGCATAATTTTTTCCTGTGTGGCTTCATGGATATCCATTTCGCCGGTGATGCGGCCATCGCACATGACGATGATACGGTCGCTCATACCGAGGATCTCCGGCATTTCAGAAGAAACGAAGATGACCGCGATCCCTTCCTTTTTCAGGCGGTTCATGATGTTGTAAATTTCAACCTTTGCGGCAACATCGATACCGCGCGTCGGTTCGTCGAAGATGACCACACGGGAATTGCGGGCCAGCCATTTGCTCACAACGACCTTCTGCTGGTTGCCGCCGGACAGGCTCGCCGCATCGACCTCGGCATTCGGCATTTTGATCTGGAAGTCCTTGGTGGCCACCTCCACCATTTGTGCCTCTTTTAAGCTGCGGACGACGCCCAGCGCTCCCGGTGCCAGCAGGTCCAGATTCGGCAGTGCAATGTTGTCACGCACAGAGAGCTTTGTACAAAGTCCATCTTTCTTTCGGTCTTCCGGCGCCAGGACCACGCCTGCGCGGATGGCATCGTGCGGCCCATGAATCTTTACGGTCTTTCCATCCACCAGAATCTCACCGCTTTCCTTCGGATCCGCACCGAAAATCGCACGTGTCGTTTCTGTACGGCCTGCACCCATCAGTCCCGCGATCCCGACGATCTCACCCGCATGGGCTTTGAAGCTGACGTCGCGTACCATGCGCCCCGCATTCAGATTGCGAACTTCAAAAATGGTCTCGCCAACCGTTGTCTGGATACGCGGGAACTTTTCTTTGATGTCGCGGCCCACCATATAGGAAATGATCGTATCCAGCGTCGTATCTTTAAAGTTCATGCTCGTGATATACTGTCCATCGCGCATAATGGTCACACGATCGACAATATGCTGCAATTCTTCCAGACGATGAGAAATATAGACGATGCCACAGCCCTCGTCGCGGAGCTGGCGGATGATACGGAAAAGCTCGTTGATCTCCTTCGCAGTCAACGCGGAAGTCGGTTCGTCCATGATAAGCACTCTCGCCTTATGCAGCAGTGCTTTCGCGATCTCGATCATTTGCTGTTTCGACACAGAAAGCGATCCAACCAGTGTTTCAGGCTCGATTTCGAGACTCAGCCTCTTCAGAATTGCTCTTGCCTCATCGTTCATCTGTTTCCGCTGGACCACGCCGCCTTTGACAATTTCCTGACCCAGGAAGATGTTTTCGGCCACGCTCAAGTGTGAACACAAGTTCAGCTCCTGATGGATGATCGCAATGCCAAGCTCCTTCGCCCGTTTCGGTGTCATTTTCTCGACCTTATTCCCAAAGGCCATGATCTCACCGCCATCTCTGGTGTAAACACCGCTGAGCACTTTCATCAGTGTAGACTTTCCCGCTCCGTTTTCACCGAGCAGAGCCAACACTTCGCCGCTTTTGAGGTTGAATGACACATCATCCAATGCCCGAACACCGGGGAAGGTTTTCGTGATGTGCGTCATTTCCACAATATACTCTGTTTTCAAAACGCATAACTCCCTCTTTTTTCAGTAGTTTTCTATACTTTTTACTCCTAAACTTTAACACGTATCGCGTTTTACCAACATGGCAATTCTTCGGATAAAGTGGACAATTTTTCCGCTTTTTTGGGCCGTTTCGTGAATATAGCCGAAAAAGGTATCCATAATTTATACAAAACAGCCAACGCCGAAGCGTTGGCTGTTTGCTGTGTCATATCATTGCGGATTACGACTGACGCAGGAAGCGAACCAGCACGGCCGCGGCCTCCGCACGGGTCGCGCTACCGGACGGATCAAGGCGGGCGCCGGACTTGCCGGAAATGAGTCCTTTGGCCACCGCCCACTGTATCGCCTCTTTTGCCCAAGCCTGCACAGAGCTACTGTCCTGATAACTGTTCAGGTCACCGCGGCCCTGGATATCCCGGCTCTGATACTGCGCAAACCGGAAGAGCATTGCCGCCAGCTGTACGCGCGTCACATTTTCGTTCGGACGGAAGCTGCCATCCTGGAAGCCTGTAACGATCCCCATCTGGGAAGCCCAGCGGATCACGCTGGAATACCATTTGCCGTCGGCACCATCCGTAAACTGCCGGCCGCCGTAGTAAGCCGCGGGAGAGCCTGCCATCCGATAGAGCATGGCCGCCACCATCGCGCGGCTGAGAGGCGCTTTTGGTGCAAATTCATATGTGCTGACGCCGTTCATCAATCCAAGCTGATATGCAGCTGCAATATCCTCAAAGAACCAGTCGCTGCTTGTCACATCGCTGAAGCTCATACCGCTGCCGCCGTTTATGATGCCGAGGATCAGGCCCAGATCCATTGACGGATTCTCTGCCGGTACCGCCGGCACATCCTGCGGCAGGCTCGTCCACTTCAGATAAATGACGGTATCTGCATGGATTGGCTGTGTGAAATCAAATGCCTCACTTGCCTCCGTATCCCGATACCAGCCCTCAAAACGATAGCCGGCTCTGGTGGGATCCTCCGGTTTCACTGCATACGCGCCATCCGCGACCAGCTGCTCCTCAATCTGGACCGTTTCCGCACTTTCAAACCGAACAGTATGGCCGACTTCCACCGTGATCTCTGCGAAAATTGCCGGAGCGGATACGCTGGTTGCCCGGATGACCGCACGTCCGGCAGAAACAGCATGGACGACGCCGTTTGCATCGATCGCAGCAACAGTCGGATCACTGCTGCTCCAGTTGACATTTCGGTTGCTCGCACCGGCAGGCAGAACATTCGCTGCCAGCGACCAATCCTGTCCCTTTTTCAAAAGGCCTGTCGGTTCGTTTACGATCTTGACGTTGGAAACCTTTGTCGGGCGGCCGGCGTATGGCGTAATGGTCACTTCGCAGGTGTCTTTCACGGTCGGATCCAGTACGGATTCCACCGTGATCATTGCGGTGCCGCTGCTGCCGATTGCCGTCACCAGACCGTTGTTATCGACCTTAACGATCGCCGGGTCGGACGAAGTCCACTTCAGGCTGTAAACATTACTGGACGGCTGCGTCGTTGCAGTGAGTGCGCAGCTCCAGCCCTCGAGGAGGGACAGCGTGTTCTGGCTCAAACGGATCGACGTAACCGGCTTGGGGTTCTGCGGCTGGTAACCAAAGACCTGGAACTCATACATTGAGTAACCGTATTTTGCGTTGCCGCGCTTGATGCCGAGCATCCGCACATAGCGGCCTGCTGCCGGGTTGCTGAGCGTATAATTCTTCCAGCCGGCGCTGCCGTTGGTCTCATGAATGACATCTGTCCAGTCCGTACCATTCTCCGAAACCTGGATCTTGTATTCTTTTCCATGAGCACCTTCCCAAAGGATCCCGAAGCCGGTGATCGTGCAGCGCTCCTCCAGATCGACGATATACCATTGATTATCGTCACGTCCGGAAGCCCAGCGCGTATCCTCGTCGCCGTCAACGGCCTTTTCCGGAGTCAGGCTAGGATCTCCTTTTAAGCAATTATCAAGATATCGCAAACGGCGGGTGAAGCCACCCGCCGTTTGCAGTATCAAATGAAAGGGGGGAATTACTTGGTCACAACTGTAACGCCGGTGTCGGTGACAGCGCCGTCAGCCGTGCCGCCCTGCAGCGCAGCAACCGCAGCCTTGACACCTTCGTAGCCCATCACGTCGGGGTTCTGAACCATCGTCGCATACAGGCAGCCTTCGTTGATCAGTTCCAGAACGTTGTCGGAGCTGTCGAAGCCAACGCCGACCACATCCGCGCCGCTCTCCTTGATCGCGTTGCCAACGCCGACCGTGGAGCCTTCGTTGCAGCCGAACACGCCAACACAGCCGTCAGCGATGAAAGCGGAGGCCGCGTCCTTCGAACGGGCCGCGTCGCCGTCGCAGTACTGGGACTCCTGAAGCTCAAACTTGGTACCCTCGAAAGCGGAGCGGAAGCCGTCGTCACGGGCCACGGTGGAAGCCGTCGCAGCATTGACGCTGACAATGCCGATCTTGCCTTCCGTGATGCCCTTCGCAGCCAGCTGGTCGATCATGGTCTGGCCGGCAGTCTTACCGGCTGCGGTGTTATCGGTGCTGAACGTCGCAACAGACGGCGTAAAGTTTGCCGGGGAATCGACGTAGACGATCTGCACGCCAGCCGCGGAGGCTTCCTTCAGCGCATCGTTGACCGCCTCGGGGCCGTTGGCCGCCAGAAGGATCGCGTTCGCGCCGTTGGCGACGGCGTTGTTGATCATCTCGATCTGCTTCGCATCGTCCTTCACGTCGGGCGCGGTCCACTGATACTCCACGTTCCCGAGCTCTTCTGCCGCCTTCTTGCAGCCGGCGTCGATGTTGGTCCAATACTGGTCCATCTGGTCCATCGTGATCAGGAAGATCTTGTAGCTTTCGCTGCTCGCCGTATCCGCGGTGTCGTCCGCGGTGTTATCCACAGTCTCGCCGGCCGTGCTGGTCGTTTCGCCGCTTGTCTTCGTCTCGTCCGCCGGCGCCGCCTTCTGTGCACACGCCGCCATTGCTGCGATCATCGCGATCGCCAGCAAAATCGCTAATACTTTTTTCATTTCTGTTCCTCCATTGTTTTTTTCATGAAAACGACAGACCGCCTTTCAGCCGTTTGCTCGGTTTCACTGTTAAAACTTTATCATTTTCCGCCCGATGCAAACAGGACAATTCTTCCGGCAAAGTGGGCAATCCTTCCTGAATTTTTGATGTCTTCGTAAAACTGCAACAATTTTACTTGCAAAATTTATGAAAAACAGCCAATGCTCACTGAGCATTGGCTGCCTTGAAAAATGGAAAAACATATTGTTCAGGTCGTTGCTTTACACGATACAAATCACATCGTACCAGAAGACATCCGGCCTGTCAGCCGTTCCCTTACTGCGTCAACAGGTGTCCATTTTTATAAATCAGCGTTCTTTCGGCCAACGGGAACGCATCGTAGATACCGACGATCAGAACGACCACCGCGATTTTTTTGGCAAGAAGGAGCTGTACCTGCCGCTCGATATGCTGCTGCAGCAGCACGTCATTCCCCCAAAATGGCTGCTCAAAAAATACCATACGAGGCTGCTGGAGCAGCACCCGCCGAAAGATCAGCGCATACTTCTCCTGTGTGTTCAGATCACGGATGTCTTTATCAAAAACCGCGCCAAGCTCCGGCGTCAGCTCGCGCCGCAGGCTGCGGTAAATGCTCCGCCGGCGAAACCAACTGTCGTTCTGCCGAGGCAGGCAAAACGTGAGATTCCGCAAATAGCTCATATCCTGAAACAGCATCATTTGTGAAGGATTTTCTGCAATATAGGCGACCCGCTGATCCCGCGCCATCGGCCGGTGGATCGGCTGTCCATCGATCAGAACTTTTCCGCCGAGCAGTGCGCTCTGTCCCGTAGCCAGTCGCCGCATTCCATCCAGCAGCCGCCGGTCTTCCGTATGGATCGCGAGACATTCTCCGCTGTATACCGCAAGATCCACCTGTTTCAGCAGTGCCGTACTGACGCTGCTCAGGTTGAGACATATGCTCCCTCTTGACATGGCACTTCTCGGGGGAGACGATGTTGTGCCGGTAAACTGCTGCAGCAGCGCATGAATGTCTTCGCTGCCTCCGGATACCATTTCCTGAACCTTTATAACGCTCCCGTTATACATCACCGCTATGCGATCGCAAAGCCCGCAAAGTTCTTCGTAGCTGTTTGAGATGTAGATAAAGGCCATCCCACGAGATGCAAAATGGCGGATCGCATAGTGCAGCCGTCCGATATCCGTGCCCGCCAGAAAATGACTGATATTCCACAACAGGACAAGCCTCGCTCCGGATTCCCAGGCCTTGAGCAGTTCCACCATGCACCGTTCGAAGAGGCTCAGCTCCTCCACTTGCCGGTTGCACGGAATGTCTACGCCGACCGCCTGTTCGAGCTCCTGAAGCCGCCCGCGGAAGCTTTGCGTATGGAGCAGCCAGCGCCGCTCTACGCCGCTCAGCACAAAGACATTGTCCCCAACTGTCAGCCCATTGACCAGATGACTCTTCTGCTCAATGACGACAATCTCGTTCGGTGTAGTCCTGCTGTAGATATGGCTGTTGACCAGCTGTTCGCAGTAATAGACCCGCCCGAAGTGTACCGGTGTATTCGATTGCAGCAGCGACACCAACGATGATACACCATGCGCATTGAGCGCCATCAACCCCATGATCTCTCCGCTGAATATCTGCAGATTGAAACGCTCGAGCTGCATGATCCCGGACATCTGCAGGCTCACATTGTCGAGCCGTAAAATCTCTGTTTTCATGCTCTGCCCTCATGCTTGGCCGGAAGCGTTACCGTGACATCTGTTCCGAGTCCGGGCGTGCTGCAGATGGTAATGCCATACTGCTCCCCAAACAAAAGACGGATACGGTTGTTCACATTCAGCAGCGCAATACCGGTGCCTCGCCCGCTGTCAATATAATCATAGGCTGTTCGGCACAGCTCTTTCTGAAGCTGGTGAAGTGTTTCCGGCTCCATTCCAACTCCGTTGTCGGAGATCCGCACGATCAGCCGTTTTTCCGTCAGTGTCAGCCGAACCGAGACTACACCGATCCCTATCTTTCGTTCCAGTCCATGAATAATTGCATTCTCCACAAGCGGCTGCATCGTCAGCTTTGGGATCTGACAATTCTGGATCCCCGGCTCCGGATCGTCGATCTCCAGGCGAAGCCGATCTCCGAACCGAAACTGCTGGATCGCAAAATATGTCTCAATATTCTCCAGTTCTTCGGTTACGCTAACAAGATTTTCAACCTTGCTGATGGTATACCGGAAAAACTTTGCCAAGTATTCTGTCATATCCGCCACGACATTGAGTCCACCCGCAACCGCCTCGCTGCGGATTCCCTCCAGCGTATTATAGAGGAAATGCGGATTGATCTGGTTCTGCAGAGCAAGATACTGCGCCTGCCGTTTGCTGACGCTCAGGAGCTTGCCGGTGTCCAGCAGCGCCACAGCCTTTTTCAGCGCCATCTCTGTCCCTCTACTGAAATAACATTTCAGGTGGCATATGTCTGCGATGGTATAACCTGCGGCATAGAGCTGCATGACCTGTTCGTTTTTTTGAACGATCCGCAAACAGCGGCGCAGAAAAACCCCACCCAGAACTCCGAGCAGTGTAAACTGTGCCAGCACCGCCAGCCAGATGCCGCGGGCGCCATGACTCAACAGCAAACAGCTGAACGCAAACAGCACCGTCAGAACGAACATCGCCAGTATGATACGCAGCAGATCATCAAGAATGTATTGCTTTTTCTTCTCCTGCATTTCGCCCTCCGCCTTTCATCGTACTGGCCCGCCCGATGTACCATAAAGCTTTTTGAACTCTCCCGGCCGGAGTGCGGCCACGCGCTTGAATACACGGTTGAATGTCCGGATATCCTGATATCCGACCTGATAACACACCTCGGAGATCGACAGATTGGTGCTGCGCAGCAGCTCCTTTGCGCGGTTGATGCGCAGCATGGTCAAATAGTCCTGAAATCCCATTCCTGTTTCCTGCTTGAACTGGGAGCTGAAATAATTCGGACTGAATCCCGCAATGCTCGCGACCTGTTCCAGCGAGATATTATCCATATATTGCTTTTCCATGAATTGCTTCGCCATCAGGAACGGATGGGTCTCATCTCCCGCACGGCGTCGTATCGTTTCGTCGAGCAGCCGCAGCGCCAGTGCATATAGCCGTTGAAATAGTTCTTCAGGTGTCCCGCTCAGGGTGCAAAGCATCTGATATTCATTCTTCTCCTGTTCATAGTTTTCAGCGACACCCCAATTTTCAAGCAGCTTATCACCTGCGAGCGACACCGCTTTATACAGCTCCTGACCCGTGATGCCAGGCGCCTCAAGTGCGGTTTTCCGCAGCTCTTCCACCGCAGCGAGTACCGCTTCCTGGCTGAACTGTTCCAATGCAATCCGATATTTCCGCAAAAAACTGCCCGTACAGTCCGGCAGACTTAGTCCTGAGAATGGAAAATGCCGCGTAAGAAGTGATTTCGAACCATAAATCAGGCGTTCGTGGATCATCGAACGTGCAGACAGGATCTGTTCGCCCAGGTTATACGGATTTTCTGTCTCTGCAGAAAGTGCCATCGAGAAGCTGATATGCGGATAGATATTCGGATTCATCCGCAGCTCCTGCAGGCATTGCGTCATCTGTTCTTTGATCTGCGCCCCCATGCCGGAAACATAGTTGCAGCACCCCCATCCGACGCTGTCCTCAAACCATAATTCACACTCCATGCAGAGCCGCCGCAGCGGTTGGAGCACCTGTTCGCGAACCTGAAGCGATACTGCCTGCACCGTTTCATACGTCACGTTTTCCGGATCATAATCCATCTTGACCAGGAACCCGCGAAATCCCCCCTGCTTGAACGCAAACCGGTATTCGCGATTGATCTGATCCATAGTCATCGACAGGCTCTTCTGGTTCTTGACATCCATCAAATAACAGGCCCGGACCTTCAACTGATCGTTAAAGAATGAACGACGCATCCGGTCCGTTGCTGCCTGCTCACGTCGGCGCGCTTCAATTTCATGCCGGATCCGGGTGACGGTTGCCAATAATTCTTCCTTATCGATGGGTTTGAGTAAATAATCACTTACACCGTATTGAATCGCCAATCTGGTATATTCAAAGTTTGTGTAACCGCTGATAATAATAAAGGAGACACTGCGGTAGATTTCCCGCAGCTGTTCAACCAGCTCCAATCCCGTGCATCCGGGCATCCGGATATCCGTAATGACCAAATCCGGCACCGTTTCCCGTGCCAGTTCCCGTGCCTCGATCCCGTTATGGGCCACACCTATAATTTGCATATCCAACGATCCCCAATCGATCAGATTGCAGATCAGTTGGCATACACGAAATTCATCATCCACAATTAGTACCTTAATCATTGTGCTTCTCCATTGTGCTCCTTCAACGTATCCGTGCTTTTTAACTCTTTTGAGTCATTATAACTCAAAAGAGTTAATCTTTTCAAGATACATTCGTTATCATTTTCTTAAAAACAGGAGATGGTGAACGTGGGTATCGGAGATGCCGTCCGCCTCAGGATCATCGGATTATGTGAAGAGCGCAAAATCAGCATCAACAAATTATGCAGTATCAGCGGCGTGACGCAGTCTACTATAAACAACATCGTCAGTGGTCGGAACCGCAGCACCACAATCGTAACGATCAAGAAATTGTGCGATGGTCTTGGAATCTCCATTGTTGACTTTTTCAACCACAGCCTGTTTTTTGAGCTTGAGCAGGAAATTTGCTAAAGCTTTAAAACATGCGTAAAACTATCTGCAAGGCAATGTGCGTCCTCTTTCCGAGGCTCACGGCTTCAAATAGCAGCTCAGTGGGCGGCCGAGAAATAGAATTGTTTACGTCCGTTTTTACACCCAATGTTTTGGAAGCCATCGTACCGGCAAACACATTTACCTTTTTAAAACCCGCCAAAATATTGCTCATAAAAATAACAGATGCCGATTGATAGTGGAGCACATGAAATCAAATATATTTATGGAGTAGACGTTAGATGAAGCGCCTAAGTCTAATTGCAGTCGTTGTTCACGATGATTAAGCAAAATGCAACGAATTTACAATCTGCGCATTATTATCTGCGAAACGCCTGCAAGGTACCCGCAATAGTAGCGAGGTCGTCAGCGCTGAATGGCTCGCTGCTGTCAATCTTTTCAGTCGGCTTTGCGCTCATATCTGCACGATCGTCCAGCATGCGCTTCATGAGTCGTTCCAGAATCGATTCCAGTTCTTCCTGCGGCGGCAGAGTTGCCGTACCCTCGACATAGTGCAGGATGGCATTGGTCAGGAACTGTGCCTTCAAGCGTCCTTGAGCGTTCAATTCCTCGACGGCCCTCTTTTGCCTTGGGTCGGACATACAGAAGCGGATCGTGAATTTTCCGGGATCTTTTTTAATATCCATTGTGTCTACCGATCCGTTCCGCCTGATAGAGCAGCTGATAGCCTTTCACATTTGCGGCAATGTCCTCAATGAAAACAGGCTCGCGCACCTTGTCCGACGCTTCGATTTGCTGCCGGAGCAGAACGGCCCCACCGCCAGTGAAGATCACCTTCCCGCTTTTCAATTCCAGCATCCGCTCACGCAGCGAACTGAGCAGGTCGCTGACAAATTCCCGTGCCTGGTGCCGCACGATCTGCAATACCGCATCAGACTGTCCGCTGTCCCTGCCGAGCAGGATCGCGTCGATCTCCGCCTCGTCCAGCAGCAAATCCTGTTCAGCCGCGACACGCGATTTGATCCGGTTGTAGAGCAGGATCACGCCATTCTCCAGCGAATCGCAGACGCTCAGGTCTCCCTCGCCGTTCCGGAGCAGCAGATAATCCACCGTGAAACCGCCGATGTCAATGATAAGCGCTCTTGGGCTGTTTTGCAGCGTCTGGAATACCGTAATGGCTGCGGCATACGACTGCGGATAGCAACTCACCTCGTCGATCAGAATCTCGTACTGCCTGTCATGCAGCGTGAAGCTGACCGTCCCCCGGTTCAGAAAATATTCTGCAAACCGTTTCTGTTGCGCACCGTAATGCGCCGGCGGCAGGCCGACCGCAAGCTGCACCCGCACCGGGCCCGCTCCGTAGAAAGATGCGGCTTCCAGTTCATACGCGATTGCAAAGAGCGTCAGTACGAAGAAGCGTTCGTCCTCCGTTTTGTCCCGGCGGTATGGAATCCGCTGGTCTGTGAGCGTATAATACCGCCCCTGATAGGTCAGCGTTTCACCTCCAAATGGCTGTACCTCGCTGCATACCAGCCCGGATGTGAACGGCGCATGGTGGATCGTTTTTACCTGTTTGTTCCCATGATCGATAGAAATTAGCATTGTATTTTACCTCCCGTACTTCTCTTATACGTATGGAGTACGGCAGGTTCAACAAAAAGTGCGCAAAATACCGGCAGCACACATTGAAGTGTACTGCCGGTTTTCTCTCAATCAACCGTTTCTTTTATCCAGCTCTGCGTTCCTGCCCCAGCAGGCGCATGGCTTCTTCCATTTCTATGGTCTTGTATTCTTTCGCTTGCCCCGCCTGATACGCAGCGGCAGAGCCGTCCATGCAAAGTGCTTCTGCGTCTCCGATATGTACCATGCGGTCACATTCATCAAGATAGAGATAAATTCTGCCGCCTATGTCCATAAAATATCCGCGGCCGTCGGCAATATTCTGATGATTGATCCGGACAATATGCGCGTCAGACAATGCAATGAGCCGTTTCCGCTGCAAATCGTTTGGTTCACCCAGCTTTCTTGCCGTAAACTTCTGCGTGTAAGAAAGCCGTTCCGTTTTCGTTTGCAGGAGCTTCTCCACACGGCCGATCAACTCCTCCACCTTGTCCAACCGGACATATTCTCCCGGCTGGTGCGCATGGTAGTAGCCGGTGCTGAGGTTGACCGCGGCAAGATTCAGATGCGGTGCCAAAATGGAAATGTCGCTGAAGCTTCCGAACGCTGTCTGGAAGCCAAAGCTGTTGATATGTCGCTCGAACTGCCGGTTGCGGCATTGATAGAATACCGCGTCGTTGCTGCCCGTGCGATCCAACTCCACGATATAATTGACGTCCGGTTTGATTCCGGACTTTGTAAAGGCACGTGCCCCGTGTCCGCCGGTTTCCTCATCCTCACAGAACAGAACGTGACAATGACAGCTCTGGATCAGACGCAGGATCATATATACGCCCGCCCGGTCATCGCCGCCAATTCCCTGCGGCGACATCATGACCGTGCCGTCTGCGGAATAGCAGATTGTTTCCGGTTGGGTGCGATGGACGGTGTCCAGATGCGCAACCAGCAGGACAGGCACCGTCCCTTGTGCGTACAAAAAGCCTCGTTGCTTCCGCACGGCATATCCGTTCTCAATCAACTCTGTTTCTAACGCCTGCTTGAGACGTTCCTGTGAAAACTGAAAAATCTCTTCAAACTCCAGCGCCGCAAATTGTGTCAGCTTCAAGCATTGCTCATATAAATTACGCATATTGTTCCTCCAATTCTATTTGTGTATAGCGGCTTCTCTTGCAAAACAGCAAGCCGTGCAAATCCTTACAGCAACTACGCGCTGCACAGGTACGGCAATTTGCCAGTTCTGCTTCTTCGCAAGCTGGACAAAGCTGATTTGTCCGCCCGCGCCGGTTGAGCACCGGCCGCAGCGCTTCTCTCGGAAGCAGTTTCCCACAGCAGCTGCACGGCTGCATACACTCCGCGCAGTAAAATCCGTCGCCGTCTAAAAAATGGCCGCTGTTTTTCGGAACCACACTTCCGCACGCCTTGCAAACACACATGTCTTCACATTCGCCGCAGTGCGTTGAGTTGCGTCGATCATAGGGCCGACCGCAGCCAACGCAGCGCGATGCGCTTCCAATTTCCAGATGACCGTAGTTTCCGTAGCCCTTCATTAGCGAAAGCGCGGCATAGCCGTTCTCATAATCCGTGTAATGCAGGCTGCCCTGCACGGTTGTCCAATAAGGTCGGATTTCCGTAAGTGTCGTATTCGTTTTCCAGAGATTCGGCAGGCCAAGGCATCTTGCGATCACGCTTTGCACTATGCTCCGATAGAGCTTTCGCACATCGTCATCATTCTGCGGATACAACCTTGATTGCAGCAGCACTCCATCGCGATAGCAGAAAATCTGCCGCGTCAGCCGCCGCGCACGATAAAAGTGATCCTTGACCTCATCATCAACTGTGAAGAATACCATGCTCACGCCGTCGCCCATATAAGACTGACAGCCGGCCCGCCATCCGCCGTCTGCTAAACAGTGACAGGAATGCCATGCGTTTTTCTTCGCTGACATCTCCAAAAAGTCGCACGGATGGACGGACAATACGCCGGTCTTGCTGATCCGCACCGGATTGAGCGCGTCAGCCAGCCGCGCGAAAACCGCGTTGTAGGGCTTGACTCGTGCGGTATGGAGCGTATCCCCGTGTCCAAGCTCCCGCTCTGTTTCATATTGGTCGATGCCGAATTTTGCGCACAGCCGGTTTATGATGCGGCTTGCCTTCATGCCAGCGTCGCACTTGATATGTCCGCGGTTCCGGATCACCGGCAGCCGGGATTCATCCGGAACGGTCGCATAATCCGCCGTCGCAGCGTCGAGTGCATCCCGAAATTCTTCCAGCCGTTCGCCGGTCAATCCCGCTTCCTCCGCGAGCGTCAACATTTCAAATTTTGTTTCGTCCACGCAGGCCCGGTCAAGCTGTCGCTGTTCGGATAGATCGAACACGACCGCAAGCTCCTGCTCCCGCCAGTTCGGGTGACGGCGCAGCAGCTCCAGAAGTGGCGTTTTCTGCTGCCGCCACAGGTCGAGGTTTGCCTGCACGCCGTCCGGCGCAAAGGCCAGCCTGTATTGATACATGACGTTGTAAAACGCCTCTGTGATATGATCCATGTTTTCAGTCCTTTCTATGGGAGTGGAAGCGCTGCCGCGCTCCCACTCCGTTTTTGTTATGCCGCTTCCATCAGATCCTCTGTCAGCACATCCACAAGCAGACGACCCGCAAGGTCGCCCGTGTGAATCGTGACCTGATCATTTCGCAGCTGCACCAGTTCTTTGATGCGCAGTTCATGGCTGTCTGCCGCAAGCTGCTTATCTTTCTGCGTCAGCCGCTTGGCAAGCTGCTTCTGCCAGATCTTCAGGAATGCGCGCACCTCGCCAATATCGTCATTCTGGCGATTATACTGGGTGCGGACCTGCCGTACCGTGCCGCCCGGCTCTGCCTCTACGGTATAATAGGGGGTGTCCGGTTCGGCTGTCTTTCTCAGAAACAGCAGATAGCTTTCCCTGCGCTCCATACGCTCCCAGTAGACATCACTGTTGGCAATGCAGTGGCAGAGCTTCCGGCTGTCCATGAAAATATCTTCCAGCTTATCTGGAACCTGAATCTGGAACTGTTTTCCTGTAAACGCAAACTTTTCCCGGATCGCTTGCAGATTCTGTTCTATATGCGGATATGTCTGAAGGAGCTCTCCGGCACGAAGGGTCAACTGCTTTTCCTCTCCGCGGGCGGCCAATTCGTCATGCCGCTGCAGAAGTTTGCGTACACGATACACGATGGGGTCGTTTGTGTCATAACCGAAGCGGAACGCCATGGAAAGGTAGTCCCGCCACAGTTCAATGACACGTTCGCTGCTCAAATTCAGTTCCTGCATCTGCCTGTTCAGGTAATGCTGGATCTGCCCATAGCGCATCCGATCTGCAATGAATTGCAGCTGCTGCGGGTCAATATGTTCCTTGCACATCCACTGGATCGCAAAATCTGAGATCGGCGTTCCTGTCTGCTTTTCAAATTGCAGCCATTCCAGAAATGCACGCCCGCCCTGATTCTTCCGCAGCCGTGCAAGTTCCAGTCGGTTCAGGCCGAGTTTTGGTGCAAGACCTCTCTGCACGGGTGTTGTCTGAAAAATTGAACTCAATTTGTAATAATCCTGCGTACATTCCACTGCAAGCCGGAACAGACCGGCTTTTGTCAGCTGCTCCAAATTCGGCATCCTTTTCAGTACGACAAGATATTTTTCCGGGTCTATTTTCATTTTGGTGCGGGTCAACTCCGGCAATCCAGTTTTCTGCAAATATGTTCTTGCGAGATATGGAACCGTTTTCCCGTACACGCGACCGCTTTCATCCGGGTAATATCCCTCGCTGCAGTTGCAGCCTTTGATCCAACGCGATGCGCGCTGCTTATAAACACCCCAGTAAAATGCCTGCACCGGTTTTGCGTCCGCGTCAAAGATCGCACGGCGGAGTTCGTGGTAAAACACCTTGACATTTCGGTATGTTTCCTTACTGTAAGAACGCTCCGCCCAGAACTCTCTGACCACAAAGCCGCCCGGATAGGGCTGCATCAGATACAGGATATTTCGCCCTGTGCGCAGCCGGCCCATCTTGCCGAAGGATTTGAACTGCACCGTTCTTCTGCATCTGGGGCATCTGGTAAACGCATTGTGCTTCGGCTTCCGAATCGGAACCTCGCGGTCGCAATAGCTGCAATAACCGGTTTTGGTACCGCCGCGCCGGTATTGATAGAACATATAATTCTGCTCGACGCCGACCTTGCTGACCCATCTGTCCCAGTCCTTTGGAAGCGGAGGCACAAGCGCCATTGCCGCATCCCACGGATCGGTTTCTTTCTTGTGTCGGGCCAGAAGCTGCTTTTCCCGAATCCCTTCCTGAAACTCCCGGATCGCCACAATCGCGCCCCATTTGGAATGCAGATATTGACCGATCACAGTGGAATCACGGGATGATATCTGCACATCATGGATACCGAATCCCAGCTGCGGTAAATTGCGGAGCATCGCGGTACGCCACTTCTTTTCCATAAAGCTGTATGTCAGGAAATCCTGCGCATCATAGTCAAGAAACAGCTCATACACTGGCTTTCTGCCGCCGGCAGCCAGATTTTTTGTCAGATAGATCGCGACCTTCAGAATCCGATCAAACCGCTTGCATCTGGCGTAGTACTCGTGTTCATAGCGCAGTTCTTTTCGGAAATATCCGCTCTCTATCATCGGTTCGTTTTCCGCCTGCTTCAGCATCGCAGTCGTTGCCCGCAGAACAGGCAATTTTTCTAATTCTTTTCGCTTCATTCGTTTATACCGCCTCACATTCTTCAAAATTGTCATCATACCAGGTATCCGGCAGACGCTCCTTGCCGTCGATCACGCACAGCGAAAGATGTTCGATCTTCGGCCCGTTCACAGCTTCTCTGGCAAATGCCAGAATGTCTCCAAGCTTGCCCTTTGCGCGCGGGTGCTTGCCGCGCACGACGGCGTAGCCATTCCATGCCTGCGCACGTTCTCTTTTGACATCACAGCCATCTGGCATCTGCGGATGGTCTGCCATATACGCAAGCGCATGCAGAAAAAACTCCTGTGGCTCCAGCTTTCGGAGCACCCAGAGCTGCGTGCAGGAGATTCTGGAATCTACCGCATCCTCATCCAGATCGCCGCACGGACGAACCAGATAGTATTCCGAGTTCTGAAAATCCCCATAATAGCGCAGGCAGTCCATCGGGTTTGCTGCGCAGTGAAACCCATTCGCCTGACAATTTGCCTGTTCCGTTACATTCAAGCCCATCTTTAGCTGATAGCCGAGGCAGATCATACCCGGACACATTCCTTTGTAAGCGATCATCCGGCCATACCTCCCATCAGATCAAACATGGAAACCTGTTCTTCTTTGGGGGCAGGCTCTGCTTTCGGCATCTGGATGACCGGCGCAGGCTTCGCAGCCGGTTTTTCCTTTTTCGGCTGGCGTTTGTTTTTTGCCGCAGCGCTCATATAAGCCTTGGGAACGAATGTTTCTTTCATAACCTCGTCTTCTTTTGCGTTTGCGTCCCGGTAGTATTCTTCCGCCCAGTCGTAGCAGGTGTCTTCCGGCACATCTCCGCCGTAAATACCGTCCGGCCGCTGCTCCATGCCGTTATCCTTCATTTCCGCGAGCAGATATTCCCGCGCTTTCCGGTTGATATATTGCAGGCAATGCGCCATGCTCTTGCGCGGGTGCATGACCATCCGCGCGAACGCGGGATCACTGAGGCAGAGCGTCTGCACATACTCGGAAACACACTCCTTGAGATTCCGGCGCGTCAGGCGTTCAGTTTCCTTTTTCATGCGCTCCATCGACGCCTTGACCAGCTCCGTCTCGCTCATCTGCTCAATTTTTGCAAGCGCTGCCGTTTCTGCGGCACGTTTTTCCTCCTGCTGCCGCTCCCATTCTGCTTTCCGTTTGGCTTCTGCTTCCTCGTGCTGGCGGCGCCGTTCTGTTTCTGCTGCCGCAGGATCTTCCTGCTCTGCTTCCGTTTTGGCAACCGGCTCCGCCGCAGGTTCCTTGCTCGTCGCTTCCGCAGCGGCGGCAGCTTTTTTCTGCTCGTGCTGCTGGATCAGCTTTGCCTGCAAGGTCTGCATTTCTGCCGTTTTGGAATCGTGTCCGTCCAATTCTGTCTGCTGGTTTTCCAGATCAAGCTCTGAAAATACGCCCATGATAAAGCTCCTTTCTGATAGAAAATGGGCGCAGCGATCCTGCTGCGCCCATCCATGTGTTATATCCGATAGATCAGCGTGCTGAATGCGTCAAAGCAGTAGCACACGAATCCCGGATATTCTGCGGTCTTTCGTTTGATTTTCCTCTGGATCTCAGCGGCATCGCGTTCACTGACGCTGTCCTCATCCTCCCAGAGCATTGCCGTAAAGCTGGCGCCGTCCTGTACTTCGCGGACGTGCGCGCCAAGGCTGCGGCAAAATGCGCAAAGCTGCACGATCTCATTTCTCTTATTCATATCGCTCCGGTCACGGTCAATTATGTGGTGACTGCTTTCAGCTTGACATAGATCGTGATCTCGTCGGAGCGCAGAATGACATGGTCGATTTTTGCTTCAAGAACCCCCGGCATGGCCGTTTCCGGTATCTCATATAAACAACGGAAGCGGCCGATGACCTTCCTGTCCGTCTTCACGACTACGGGAACCTCGTCGCTGAGAACGCCGATCTGATTTGCGAAATCCAGAACCGTAATTTTTCTCATATGCTGTCTCCCTTCATTTTTGTATTGGCCGCGCCAGCAGCGGAGAAAACGCCACCGGCACGAACTGCTTCCTATCCCGATAGTAATACCGCCGCTTATCCGCGTCGTACAACTCCAGCACATCGGACGGTGCAACGCAGCGCCCCGGATAGTCTGCTGGCAGCTTGCCGTTATAGCGGTCAAATACGCGTTCCAGCACAGCCAAATCCGGCTCGCCTTTTGGACAATAGAGCGTTTCATCGCGTACCAGCCGGTACTCACTTGCAGGCGGCTGCTGAAAGCCTGCCTTGCGGAGCGCGTCGATTCCGGAGAACGCGAACGGTTTCGTTTTCTCCGTGTCCGTAAATTCTAACTGATAAATGCGGCAGCCGCTTTGCTTACGCTGTGCATTCAAAAGCTCTTCCAACTGCGCATTGCCGCCGGGCTGCAGGAAAGCGTGATATTCTTCATCCAGCAAGCCGAGGTATGCCTGCAAGGGCACACCATCCGGCGGCGTCTTGTGCCACTGTTCCACGCAGGCATCTATCTCGGAAAACGCACACGCGCCATACAGATACCGATCCCGGAATGTCATTGTTTTCGGTGCTTTCCCAGCGTTCTTCCGGAGCGCAAGCTGCCAATCATCTAAGCCCTTATAGTTGGGGTTCCATGTCAGCCGGCGGCATTGCAGGCCGTGCTTTCGTGCCACCAGATAGATCTTGGACGCACCTTTTTCGACGTGAACGTTCCGATATTTGTCCATGTCCTGCGCCTCAATAATCTCCTCCGTGCCGTTCTTTTTGAGGAATGCAAACAGCTCGTCCAGCTTGGACACGTTGTTTGCTCCGGCAATTGCTGCAAAGGTGCGGTGCATCAGCGCATGGCAGATGTCAGCCTTGAGTAACCCTTCCGTCACATAGACCACTTTGGAACACGGATCGCCAACAAAGTGGATGGGGCTTTCCGAGGATGTCCCCATCGGTTTGCTGCTCGACGACAGCCAGAGGTACTTCGTGCCCTCCTTATCGGCGGGCGCGTTTTCCTCACGGATGGGGGTATCCAGCCGGATCTGTGCGCCGCAGACCAGTCCGTCCGCGCTTTTGGCCGGGATCAAGATCCCGGCCGTGCGCGTTCCGAATCGAACCGTCCATCTGCCGTCCTCCGCCAGATAAAAGCCGGGGACGCCCTGCACGATGCAGCCCTGCTTCAAAAGCCGCGCCGTCAGACTCTTGCAGAGATAGGGCGGCGGGGTGCTTTTGAAGCCGAACCGTTCGATCTGGCCGTCCGTCAGGCCGCGCACCTCACGCAGATGCGCACGGTGCTTCGGCGTCAGTGACAACATGGAAAGCAGCATCGAAAGCGTCTGATGGATCGCTTGTCGGGGTGCTCTGGCCGACTGCGCAATTTCCTGCGGCTGCCGGTTCTGATAGTTCTGGTACTCCGGCCCGTAATCTCCGGTTTGAAGTGCTTCGCAGATCTCCCGATAGGCGTCCGCGTTGCTGATCCCGTAGACCTTTGCATAGAGCGCCAGCATCCCACCGGATTCCTGGCAGTAATTACAGTGCCATACGTCCCGTGACGTTTTCAGATAGAGCTTGCCGCGATGATCACCGCAAAGCGGGCAGTCCACATACAGAAAGTCCGGGCCGCGCCTGCGGATATTGAGCCGCAGCAGCGATGCAATGTCTGTAATGTGGAACGGAAACTGCGAAGAACCGGCTTTGATAACGGCCACACCCTTTCATCCAAACTTGACGCTTCATCCGGCTTTCTGCTGCAGATTGTCCAGCAGAACAGATGCAGCGGCTTTGAGAATGTTGTCCGCCTGATCGCAGCCGTAGAGATACCACTTGAGGCTCGCCGGGCGGCGCTGCGCGACCTGTTCGAGCGTCCAGCCGCGGCAGGTGCCGATCTGCACCACAACGGCCTTCGCCTCGTCCACCGTCATACGCTGCGTGATCTCGCTGACATCCATATCCGCCGTATAGGTCGCAGCCTTCGACTGTTCTGCAACTTCTTCCGCAGCTTCTTCCTGCTGGGGCGGTACGACATGAAGCTCAGGCGTTTCTTCCACGACAGGCGCCGTTGTTTCCACAACGGGCTGTTCCGCGGGCGCAGAATCCGTATCCATCGTCGGCGCTGTTTCTGCGATGGTTTCCTCCACAATGGGCGCTTTGATTTCCTCGACAGCTGCTTCTGCGGCTTCTGCGGTTTCCGTCTGAACCGGTACTTCCGAGCCGAACAGCTCGCCGCCGTAGTCGCGGCTTATGTCGCAGAACTGGATGCCAAAACCAGCGTTTTCCAGTGCCATGTTGAGCGCGTCCTCCTGCGCGGCACGGAGAAATTCCCCGCCGGGGACATTCTCCCTGCGCTGTTCGGAGGTAAAGCTGGCGGCCGGAACCGAATCGTCCTTGCTGAAATAAACCTGCGCTTCGATAATTGCCAGATGGTCGCTGATGCGCAGCGGCTTCAGAAGCATCCTTCCGTTCGGGCAAGCCAAACGGAACCAGAGCCGCTTATAGCGGAGATCCAGTTTCCAGACCGGGTGCCCGGTTTGGACGGAGATGGTTTTGCGCAGGAGCTTTATCGGGTCAAAGCCCGGCACCTTGCGCAGCTGCTGCACGGCGGCGTTGTTCATCACGGTAGATTTGTTGTCATTCATTTCTTAGAACTCCTTCCATAAATAAAATAAGAGATGCCTGCGCAAATTCTGCACATTCATCTCAACTTAACCGGCTTTTTTCAATTTCTGCTCCGTCGCGCCCTGCGGCAGAGCCTTTTGTCTGAATACCTGATTGTACTTTAAGATCCGCTCGGCAAGGCAGGTGTTCCGTTTGACCTTTCTGCCGGAGTGGATCGCCAGAAACAGCGCACGCTTCTGCCCAACCAGAATGACACGTTTTTTTGCGCGTGTCACGGCAGTATAGATCAGATTCTTCGTCAGCAAAATGCGGTGCGCCATCAAAATGGGGATAATGACCGTTTCGTACTCCGAACCCATGGATTTGTGGATCGTAATGGCATACGCCAGTTCCAGATCGCCGAGCTGCGTTTTGGAATACTCCACGATGCGCCCATCAAAATCCACGCACAGCTTATCGGGTAGGATCTTGCAAATGCTCCCGATGTCGCCGTTGAACACACCCTTGAATTTCTGCTTACACGCGGAATCATAACCTTCCAGATTGTAATTATTCTTGGTCTGCATCACACGGTCGTGCAGGCGAAAGATACGCTCTCCGAACGCAAACTCCGGAATCTTTTCCGTATGCGGATTGACCGTCTCGCGGATCAGCGCATTCAGTCCGTTGGAGGACGCTTCTCCATCCGTCCGATAGGGCGAGATGATCTGAAGCTGTCCAATGGAAGTATCCTGCAATTCCCGCAGATAGAGCAACTGGATCTGCGCCGCAGCTTCCTCCTGATTTTCTGCCTTGACGAACTGAAAATCCGGGCCATAGAACAGGCTGCTGTTTTCTTCGTTGATGAATTTGGCGTTGTAGGCGATCAGGCTGTCCTTGGACTGACGGAAGATCTCATCGAGAACCGTCACCGGCACGATGCCGCTTCCAATCAGCTCCGCGAACACATTGCCCGCGCCGACGCTCTCCAACTGGTCAACGTCACCCAGCAGCAGGAGTTTCGTGTCCTTCTGTAAGCGCATAAACAGCTGATGCGCCAGCCACATATCCACCATGGACGCTTCATCCACGATTAGAAAGTCAATTTGCAGCGGCTTATCCTGTTTGTCCTTGCTGCAAAAATCGCCCTGCAAGCCAAGCAGACTGTGCAGCGTCATTGCTTCCAGCATTCCCGTACTCTGCGCCATGCGTCGGCTGGCTTTGCCAGTCGGCGCAGCGAGGACGATGCGGTTTTTGGGGTGCAGAATTCGGTAGACCTCGATGATGGCTTTCAAAACCGTCGTCTTGCCGGTGCCGGGGCCGCCGGTGATAATGGAGAGGTTTCGCTCCATCGCCACCTCAACGCCGCGGCTCTGCCGCTTTGTTAAGTGCAGACCCAGCTTCTGCTTGACCTGTTCCAGCGGAAGCGTCACATCAATCTTTGCTGTGCTTTCCATGAGCATGGCTGCCGCTTTTGCTGCGGTCTCCACCTCCTGCATGAAAATGTGCGGAAGGTATAGTCGCCCGCCGTCCGAAACAATTTCGTTGTCTTCTGCCATCTGCTGCAATTTCTGCTCTACCTCCGCACGCCTGACCTGCATTTGAGGAAGCGTGATCGTCTCGTTGAGAAATTGCAGGGATTCTGTGATCAAGGCATTGACCTCCAGATACAGATGTCCATGCTGCCGTGCGTTTTCCAGTGCGCAGATCATCGCGCCGTGGATGCGAACCGGGTCATGCGGATCGCCGCCAGACTTCCGGATGATCGTATCGACGCGCTTGAATCCAAAACCGGATATTTCGCAGAGCCGGAACGGACTTTTCCGAAGAATGTCCGTGCAGGCGGGGCCGAAGTGCTGATAGATCTTCATCGCCGTCACAGGCGTGACCTGAAACGGTGTCAGCAGCTCCATAATATCCCGCATGGCGCGGCTTTCCGCGTAGCACGTCTTGATCTCCTCCAGCTTCTGCTCCGTGATGCCGCGGATCTCCAACAGTTTCTCCGGATGGTATTCCAGCACATCGAGCGTATCTGTACCAAACCGCTGGACAATGCTTCTGGCCGTGCTTTCCCCGATACCTTTGAGCAGGCCCGACGAAAGATAGCTCAGAAGTCCTTCCGTTGTCGGCGGCACAAGCTCGTGCCAGTTCTCTACATGGAACTGCAGGCCGTACTTACCCTCTTTCCAGTCGCCCTCGATCTCCAGTTTGACGGAATCCGTCTGCGGCAGTCCATAGCCGACAGCGGTGAACCGAAGCATCCGGTCTCGGAACGTATATTGGGAACGAGCTTCTTCCGGTACGGACGGATCATCCGTGCGCATCCGAAGAATGGTGTATTTGCTGGCTTCATTGAAGTAGATGAGCTTATCATAGGCTGCAATCATTCGTTTTTTCACCTCACTCAAGCGGCGGGCTGCGCCGCGATTTTGATGCTGAACCGTCTGGACTCCGACGTTTCCACAAACTGCTCGTAAATCTCCGGGTAAACCTCCCGCAAGCGGATCATGTTGTCCTTGGAGATACCCTGCCTGCGGATGGGGTTGTAGGAAATGACGTAGCTTTGTTCACCGTCCACGCAGATTGCGCAGTCTTTGCCGTCCAGCTCGCTGACCAGCAGACCCTTGAGCTGCTGCATCTGCGCGTCCAACTGTGTGACCTGCTTTGCAAGCACGCCTTTCTGCTCCTGAAGCTGCAAATACTGGTGGATCTGCGTGACCTGCGGTGCGCCGAACGCTGTCGGCGGCAAATCTCTCCGGTCAATGCCTTTCCATCTCTGCAAACTCTGCAAGATAAGGTCGCCGCTTTCCGTATAGTCCGGTGGCTGGTGCTTCTGTACATGCTCGTTCCAGAACGCATCCTCCAGCGCGATCAGCTCCGACTCATAGGCATAGTCCCGGTCCAAATGCCGGATGATGACCTCGTCCTCATTGTTTCCGTACAGGCAGCAGAAGTAGACCCTGTCCAGATTCATGACCGACATATAATGCCGCCCCTGAGATTCATAGTACGCCGGAACAATCTCCTCGCCGTTGTACCACCAGTTTTCTCTGGCATTATAATTTGTCGTTTTGATCTCCAAAATGGCATTGCTGCCGTCCGGAAGCTCCACAAGGTAATCCAGATCCGCCAGCATCCACGGATACAGCGGGTGCTGGAACATGACCTTCCGCTGAAAGATATGCAGCCCGGTTTTCTTCGCAAAAATCCGCGCAACCAGATCCTCCAGCAGATGTCCCATCTCCAGCGCGACCCAGTTTTCATCCATGTCCGCCTTTACAACATTCAGCTTGTCATAGTACAGATCCCGCGCTGTCCGCCAGGGCGAAATGCCGAGGATCGCCGCAGCGTCGCTGCCGCCGATGCCCCGCCGTCGATAGGACAGCCATTCTTCGCTACTCAGATTACTTGTATCTACCAACTCCTGCGGCTCATACTTCAGCCACAACACCATTCTTTTCTCCCTTCTTCCACACCCGCAGCCGTACCACACGCTTCCGCTCGTGAACCGCTTTGCGATGATACGCCGCAGACTGCCGCTGCCGTCCTCCGGGACGCCATTTCTTTCTTGTTTTCATTTGGTTACCGCCTTTCTCAAAAAATATCCTCAAAGCCTTTCGGCATTTGGGCAAAAAAAGAACGAGAACGCTCAGCGGCGCAGCTTCTTCTGCGTCGCGGTCATTCCCGCAATCTGTGGGCGTTGCGCCCAAAAAAGAAATCCGGCAGAAACCTGTCCTGCGGACATGGCAATTCTACCGGAAATCGTAAAAGCCTGACAATGCGTGTGCAAGCCGGAATACTCCGAACGCCGCGGCAAACGCGCCGCAAGCAGTATGCACAAATCTCAATTACAAGCCAACTTTACCACAAGATATTGTGGTTGTCAAGGAAAGGGCAGCTTACGGCCACTCGGAAGTCAGTCCTTCCCGGAGATATTCATACTCCGGAAGCTGCTCAAAATACGGCTGCCAACGGCGCACGATCTCAGCGCGCTCCAACGGGTCTGCCGTTTCCATAGAATGTTCATTCTCTGTCAGCAGGAGCACATCCAGCGCAATGTCCTCCAGCATGAGTCTGCATAGTTCTTCTGCCGTTTCAATGCGCCGCGCGCTATCCACATGGTCATAATTCGTGGAAATATCCAGCAGGACATATCCCACCTTGTCCGACCAGACAAGGTCAAAAGCGTCGCTTTTCTTCAGCCGCTCCGCAAAAGCAGCGATCACCCGTTCCAGCTTCTGTTTTTCCTGTTTTGTGTAGGTCATAATAAGTTCCTCCTATATGTGTTTGATCCATCACAAATCATAGCATATAAAATATTTTTTCTCACTTTTGCAGAAAACATCGAAATGCGCCCTATTTTCTTAGTGTAAGAACCTTCAAGCACTGTACCTTGCTACGAAAATAAGTCGTAGCGTGAACCTTGACAAAGCGTTTTTCAACGCCT
>OLOQ01000297.1_pt1 | contig 58305 bp, 50 predicted proteins | sample 1673101 | NCBI WGS metagenome assembly OLOQ01 (sample SAMEA3136754, study PRJEB25190) | human gut metagenome | biome: human gut; feature: human-associated habitat; material: faeces | place: Austria | collected 2013 | reverse complement strand
AAGACAGAGGCCTCTCACGCCTTTAACATCGGTTCGAATCCGGTACGGGTCACCAGCAGTTCTGGTAAAAAGCAGTTGACAGGGAGCACGGAATGTGCTAGGATAAAGCGGTTAGAAGCCTAACGGCTTTTGACAATAAACGATGGTGAAGAGCCATCCATATGAGTTGGTATTGATTGCTGTGAGGGTCCACCTGTTCCCATCCCGAACACAGAAGTTAAGCTCACAAGCGCCGACAATACTTGGCGGGTGACTGCCCGGAAAGATAGGTAATGCCAACATTAGAAAAGCTCCATCCGATTGGATGGAGTTTTTTCGTGCTCTTTTTTCTGTTGAAACTCCCCCTACGTTCGGATGGGGAGTTTTTGTTATGCTCCGGAAAGGAACTGCACAAACCCGGGCGATGTTGCATATCCTGACCAGAGGTGATATTTTGGCTATCGTGAGAACCGATGTACCAATGACCTCCGCGCTTTGCGAGGAAGCCATATTGAAGCTGGTGGATACATATCCATTCCTGCGGACGGAGGTGCTGACGACAACGGCGTTTGGACGGCCGGTGCGAACTCTTACCATCGGGGAGGGCGACCGAAAGGTGATCTATTCCGCTGCACACCACGCCAACGAGTGGATCACCACGCCGTTGATTCTGAAATTCATAGAGAAGCTTGCGGAGGCGGTTCAGAATCAGGGGCGGCTTTACGGTGTGGAAGCCCGGAACATTGTCCGGGCGGCGACCATTTATACCGTGCCGATGGTTGACCCGGACGGCGTGGATCTGGTCACGGGAGCGATCGAAACCGGGACATTGCAGTACGCGGCGGCGCAGCGGCTGTCGGATAACTACCCGCAGATCCCGTTTCCGGAGGGGTGGAAGGCAAATCTATTAGGTGTGGACCTGAACTTGCAGTATCCGGCGGGATGGCTGCGGGCGCGGGAGATCAAGTTCTCTCAGGGCTATACCAGACCGGGGCCACGGGATTATGTGGGCCGCGCGCCGCTGAATCAGCGGGAGTCCATTGCCTTGGCAGATTTCACACAGGAGATTGACCCGGCGCTGGTCCTGGCGTATCACACGCAGGGAAAGGTGATTTACTGGCAGTTTCAGGATTACGAGGTTCCCGGCGCCCTGGAATTGGGGGAGGAATTTGCGCGGCTCAGCGGTTATCAGCTGGCGGATACGCCCTATGAATCCAGTTTTGCAGGGTATAAGGACTGGTTCATCCAGAAATTCCGCCGGCCGGGGTATACCATCGAGGCCGGTTCCGGGCAGAATCCCTTGCCCATCGAGCAGTTCCCGGAAATCTACCGGGACAATCTGGGAATCCTGGTGACGGCGGCGCTGGGGTTACCACATTAGGAATGGTTTTCTTCCCGCATTCTTACACGCCTACGTCCATGCGGGACTCAAGAACCATGCTGTCCCCGGTGAGCGGATGGGTGAATTCCAGCCGATGGGCGCAGAGCATCTGATAAGTCAGTCCAAGTTCGCTGGAAAATCGACGGGATTCTTCCGTGCCGTACTGTGGGTCGCCCAGAATCGGGAAGCCCATGTAGGCACAGTGTACCCGCAGCTGGTGGGTGCGGCCTGTCACCGGGCGCAGCGCAAGCTTGCAGATTTGTCCGCCCCGATGAAGCACCTCAAATTCCGTCACGGAGGGCTTGCCCTCGGGGCTAACCTGCCGCAGAAGACTGGGAAGGGGCAGGCGGGCAATGGGGGCATCAATTATGCCGGTATCCGTGTCGGGGCCGCCGAAGGTGAGAGCGTGGTAGGTTTTCTTCACCGCCGCGTCCTGGAGAAGGGCGTGAAGATGGGCGTTCTTTGCCAGCAGGACGATGCCAAAGGTGTCCCTGTCCAGCCGGGTCACGGGATGGAACGCGGATTTCTCACCGCTTCTGCGATAGTAACCGGCCACAAGGTTGGCGAGAGTTCCCTGATTCGTCGCCCGGGAGGGATGAATCAGCATACCAGCGGGCTTATCCACCACCAGTATGCCCTCGTCCTCGTAAAGAACTGTCAGTTCGCCATCCTCGGCGGGGTATTCCGGCTCCGGCTCGTCTAACAGGACGGTAATGACATCCCCGGGGCGGACGGGATAATTTGTGTGCTGAGGCAGTCCGTTCACGCAAATGCCGCCGTTCCATTTCAGCCGGTTCATCAGACCGGAGGACATTTTCAGCTCCCGACGCAGAAAGGAGGAGAGCCGCCCGCTCCGGGCGGCGGTGCAGGTTAAATTCATGGGCGCGTTCTCCTTTGCCATCTTAAACAAGTGTTTACAAATCCGCCACACCTGCGGGGAAAATAAATGGTATGATATGCAAAATCCATGGAGGTGATTGTATGCGGAAAATGCTTGCGTGCGTTTTGCTCTGCGCTTTGGTGCTGAGCCTTTCCGGCTGCGGCGGAAACGCAGAGAATGCTGCCGTCATTGACATGACTTCCGAAATCTACACGCAGGAGGACTATCTTGCGGCCGTTCAGGCTGTGAAGACCGGCTTCCGGGATTTTCAGGGATGCACGCTGACGGAAATCTCCTATGCCGGAGACGAAACCGTCCAAAAGGAACAGGAGTACATCCTGAGCTTCGGGGACTACGACGAGGGAATTGTCCTGCTGTCCTCCTTCACCGTAGATGAACACGGCGGCGAAGGCTCGTTGGAGCCGAACCACACTTACACCCGCTGGAGCTGGTATCTTGCCAGAAAGAACGGCGGGAAATGGAAAATCGTAACCAGCGGTTACGGCTAAACACAATCGTAAAAAGCCCGCTTCGTTCAGAAGCGGGCTTTCATGGCTTTTATACTCAGTTCAGAGCAGCCTTGGCCTTATCGACAACAGCGGCAAACGCGGCGTTGTCCTGAATCGCCATCTCGGACAGGCTCTTGCGGTTCATCTCAATACCGGCCTTCTTCACGCCGTTCATGAAGGTGGAGTAGTTCATGCCGTAGGGAGCGACAGCAGCGCTGATACGGGTGATCCACAGGCGGCGGTAGTCACGCTTCTTCTGCTTGCGGCCAGCAAAAGCGTAGTTGCCGGACTTCATGACCTGCTGCTTGGCCATCTTGAAGTGCTTGGACTTGGAACCCCAGTAGCCCTTTGCCAGCTTCAGGGTAGCGTTTCTTCTCTTGCGCGTCATCATCGCGCCTTTCACTCTAGCCATTTCTCAGTATCCTCCTTCTGCCTTACTTGTAGGGAATCATTTTCTTGATTGCGTCCACATTGGTCATATCGGCATAAGCGGTCGCACGCAGATGGCGGGTACGCTTGGTAGTCTTCTTGGTCAGAATGTGGCTCTTGTAGGCGCGGGCTCTCTTCACCTTACCGGTCTTGGTCAGGTTGAATCTCTTCTTCGCACCGCTGTGGGTTTTCAGCTTGGGCATAGGTAGGTTCTCCTTCCGTAATCTAGTATATCGTGGTTGCGTTATTTGCTGTTCTTGGGGGTCAGGAACATTGCCATAAAGCGGCCTTCCAGCTTGGGGTTTTTCTCCATGCCGGCAATTTCAGAGCAGCTCGCGGCGAAGTCCATCAGCAGCTTCTCGCCCAGGTTGGTGTGCGCCATCTCGCGGCCGCGGAAGCGGACGCTGACCTTGACGCGGTTGCCGTCGTTCAGGAATTTCTGAGCGGCCTTGACCTTGGTGTTGAAGTCATTGGTATCGATGCTGGGACTCATGCGGATTTCCTTGATCTCCACGACCCGCTGGTTCTTCTTGGCTTCCTTCTCCCGCTTCTTCTGATCGAAGCAGAATTTGGAATAGTCCATGATCTTGCAGACGGGAGGGGTCGCGTTGGGAGAGATCTTCACTAAGTCCATGCCCTGTTCTTCTGCCATGGCATTGGCCTGAGCGGAGGACATAATCCCCAGCTGTGCGCCGTCGGCGCCGATAAGCCGGATCTCCTTGTCCCGGATTTCCTCGTTGAGCTGATGATCTAATTTTGCGATGGTAAGCACCTCCATTAACAACAAAAAAGCGGATGCCAAAGCACCCGCACCAACCCCACCTGCCCCTCGCGGGAAAAGTGGAATATGAACCGTTTCGCGTCTGCTGACGGTGAGGCGGATGTTCAGCCTTCTTTATCACCCGGATATTCTAGCACGGTTCATAGCGGTTGTCAAGAGAAATTTTCCTCCCTGAAAAGACAGATTGCTTCTATAAAATAATCTAAAGAACACTATTGACAATCAAATGACCATGTGATACAATCGAAGAACAGAAGAAAGGAGGAAACATCATGCAGTGGACAATTCCCGGTACGACCCTTTTAGGGCAGCGGGAGGACGCAGACCGGGTGGACAGCGTATTTAGGGCGCTTTTTCTGGCGGGCGGACTGACCCTCAGTCAGGTGTCCGGCATCGCCGGACTGGAACCCTATACCGTTCAGAACTGGGTCAAGCGGGGCTTTCTTCAGCCGCCCCGGGGCAAGCGCTACGATATGGAGCAGGTCTGCCGCATCCTGAACATCAATTTGCTCAAGGGTGCGCTGACGCTGGAGCAGAGCTGCCAGCTGATCTCCTACATCAACGGCGACCTGACCGACGAAAGCGACGACCTGATCGACGATACCCTTTTGTATTTCTACTTCGTCCGTCTGGCAGCCCGGGCGCAGGACCTGGGGAACAAGGATGTCTGGGACGTTGCCCTGAAAGAGGTGACGGCCAGCTACCGCGAGCCGATTCCCGGCGCGGGGGAGAAGCTGGAAAAAGTGTTAAAGGTGATGCTCACCGCCTGGCTGGCCGGCCGGCTGAAAGCTCAGGCAGAGCAGATGCTGTCGGAACTATCAATTTAAAAGGAGAATAAAGCAATGGATGAAAACGGAACCTACAGCTGGCCGGGCGGCCAGAATACAAGGCCAAAGAAAAAGCCGGACTTTAAGCGAGCCGGACGCACCGTGATTGCCGTTATAGCGGCGCTGCTGGTGCTGGCCGTCGCGCTGACTTGCTTCTACACCGTGGATGACAAGCAGCAGGCGGTGGTCACGACTTTCGGCAAGGTCACGGATGTCACCGAGGCGGGCGTCCACTTCAAGCTGCCACTGGGTATCCAGAAGGTGGAGAAGGTGGACGTGAATGTCTACCAGAAAATCGAGCTGGGCTATTCCAGCAGCGGAAACAGCTACGAGGTCAACGACAGCGAAAGCACCATGATCACCGGCGACTACAACATCGTCAACGTGGACTTTTTCGTGGAGTACAAAATTTCTGACCCGGTGCAGTACCTGTATTCCTCCAATGAGCCGGAACTGATCCTTCGCAACCTGATCCAGAGCCAGATCCGCAACGTGGTGGGTTCCTCCAGCGTGGACGCCGTGCTCACCGACGGCAAGGAGGGGATTCAGATGCAGGTCAAGGAGCTGGTCACGGAGATCCTGAAGGAATATGACATCGGCCTGACGCTGGTGGACGTAAAGATTCAGGACGCCGAGCCGCCCACGCAGGAGGTCATAGAAGCCTTCAAGGCCGTGGAGACCGCCAAGCAGCAGGCGGAGACGGTCATCAATGATGCCAAAGCCTACCAGAACGCCCAGCTGCCGCAGGCGCAGGCTCAGGCCGACCAACTGATCCAGAACGCGGAATACCTGAAACAGAAGCGCATCAACGAAGCCATTGAGAAGGTGGCCATGTTTGAGGCCATGTATTCCGAGTATGCCCAGAACCCCGCCATTACCCGCACGAGAATGTATTACGAGGCCATTTCTCAGGTGCTGCCCGGTGTGAAGCTCTACATCAACACCGGCGGTCAGGGCGGCGATGTCCAGATGCTCCTGCCGCTGGAATCTCTGGCGGGAACCGAAGGAGGTAACGCAAAATGAAGAAAAAGGGAATTTTGATCGTGCTGCTGGTGCTGGCGGTGATACTGGCTGCCGGCTCCATGTTTACCGTGGCCGAGGACGAGTATGCCTGCACGGTACGGTTTTCCAAGATCATCGACACCACCAGCGAAGCGGGGCTGCACTTCAAGCTGCCCTTTGTGGACAGCGTAAAGTATTTCACCGACGCTACCCAGCTCTATGACATTCCGCCCTCTGAGGTACTGACTTCCGACAAGCAGAACATGACCGTGGACTGCTACATTCTGTGGAGAATTTCCGACCCCAAGCTGTTCTACCAGACTCTCGGCTCCACGGCCAAGGCGGAGGAACGGCTGGACGCCATCACCTACAGCGCCCTGAAAACCGACATGGGCACGCTGGCGCAGGCGGACATCATCAACATGAACGACGGCGCCGAGCGCAACACCATTTATGACGACATCACCGTCAAGGTGGACGCCGCGGCCAAATCCTACGGCATCCATGTGGAGGACGTAAAGATCAAGCGCTTCGACCTGCCGGAAAGCAACCTGAACGCGGTCTACGGCCGGATGATCTCCGAGCGGAACCAGATGGCGGAGAAGTACACCGCCGACGGTAACTATGACGCCTCCATCATCCGCAACGACGTGGACAAGCAGGTGAACATCATCGTCTCCGACGCCGAGGCTGCTGCCGCCAAGCTGGAGGCCGAGGGCGAGCAGGAGTACATGCGCCTGCTGGCGGAGGCTTACGACACCCAGGACAAGAAGGACTTCTACGAGTTCTCTCTGGCGCTGGACGCGCTGAAAGCCAGCCTGAACGGCGACGAAAAGACCGTCATTCTGGACGCCAATTCCGAGCTTGCCAAGATCCTTATGGGCGGAAAATAGAGATCAGCTGAAAAAGCCCGCACATCGGTCGCTTGACCGGTGTGCGGGCTTCGTGCTTATTGCGTTATTTCCAAAGACCATCGGGGTACTTGCCCTCGTCGGTCATCCGGCGCAGGGCGGCTACCACCGCAGGTTTGTCGGCGGCGTAGGTCACGCCGTACCATTTGTCGGGGGAAGTCAGCACCGTGACCGTGGCCTTCTTCTCCGCGATCAGCTGGGACACCGCCAGAGGCAGGAAGAACTCACCCTTGATGGGGTTCTCCACCAGCGCCTTGTCCAGAAAAGTCGGGAAGCGGGCTTCCAGCTCCTTCAGGAAGCCGGGGGTGTAGCCCCACAGGTTCATGGACACGGTGGTGTCGGCGGGAACGTCCACCCAGTGCTCGCCGTCCTCGGTGAAGTGGATGCCGCCGGGGTACTTTTCCACACGGGTACGCTCGTCAATGCCGGTGAGATGACCCTTGCCGTCGGTGACGCAGATGCCCCGGGCGACGCTGCCGTGGTCAGTCACGGTCTTGCCCAGCTCGTAGCCCACCATGTAGTAATCGTAGGTGTCCTTATCCTGCGCGTGGCAGAGGGCGTCGTAAATCACCCGGTAGGCGGAGGTGCCGTAATAGTCGTCGGCGTTGATGACCGCAAAGGGCGCGTCGCCGATGGCCTCACGGGCGCACAGAACCGCGTGGCAGGTGCCCCATGGCTTGGTGCGTCCCTCCGGGACGGTGTAGCCGGCGGGGATATCGTCCAGCTCCTGATAGGCGTAACGGATCTCCATGGGGCATTTTTTCAGCCGCTCGCCCACGGTCTCCATGAAGTCCTTGCGGATGGCTTCCTTGATGATGATAACAGCGGTATCGAAACCGGCTTTGTGGGCGTCATAAAGGGAATAGTCCAGAATCGCTTCGCCCTGACTTCCCACAGGGTCGATCTGCTTCAGTCCGCCGTAGCGGCTGCCCATACCGGCGGCCATAACGACGAGAATAGGTTTGCGTGCCATTCAAATTCTCCTTTTTTGTTTTTCGGCGGCACTATGGAGTCGGGCAGCGCCGCTTGCTTCATTGGGGTGGGTTCATTATAACGTGTAATTCCCCGTAAAGCAAGGGAAAGCAGAGCATTTTGTGCATAGTGTCGAGAAAATCGGCTTTCAGGTGAAAAAAGAGTGGGGAACACTAGATAAGTTGCTCGAAATTCAGGAAAATGCTTTCCCTGCGCAGCTTGTCCCAGCGGAATTCCCCCGCAAGCTCCCGGGCGGAAACGGGTTCATTCCGCTCGATCAGCCCCGCGCTGAAAGCCAGCGTGCCGATGAGCCTTTCCGGGGTGACGCGGACGCGAAGCTGCCCTAAATCCAGATCTTTGTCCCGCTTGCTCAGGCGGCGGCCGTCCGGGGCAAGGAGCATGGGGACGTGGGCATACGCCGGGTGGGGAAAGTCCAGCAGCTCCTGCAAGTACATCTGCCGGGGTGCGGAGCTTAATAAATCCATCCCCCGTACCACCTCGGTGACACCGGCCTCCCCGTCGTCTACGGTGACGGCAAGCTGGTAGACGTAGACCCCGTCCGCCCGGCGCACCACCATGTCTCCGCAGTCGGTGGCAAGATTGCATTCATAATGCCCCTGCACCCAATCCTCCACCGGCCAGACCCTGTCCGGCACCCGAACCCGCCAGGCAGGGGCGCGGTGAAAGGCGGAACGCTGCGCTTCCGTCAGATTCCGGCACGTGCCGGGGTAGACGTAGGTGCCGTCGGACAGGTGCGGCGCGTTGACGCTGTGAAGCTGGCTGCGGGTGCAGTAGCAGGGATACAGCAGCCCCATTTCGGCGAGTTTGTCAAAATACCTGTCGTAAACGGCGCTGCGCGCGCTCTGGGGCGGCGTCTCCCGGTCGTAGTCCAGACCCAGCCAGCGCAGGTCTTCCCGGAGGATTTGCGCGTATTCCTCACTGGTTCGCTGGGTATCCAAATCCTCCATCCGGAGAACCATTTCCCCGCCTTTGGAACGCACGGACAGCCACGCCATCAGCGCCGCAAAAACGTTGCCCAGGTGCATCCGTCCGGAGGGGGTGGGGGCGAAGCGCCCTACACATGTTAGCTCAGCCATTTGATCCACCACCAGATGATGCCGGCGATACCGGCCAGTTCCCCAAGGAGCAGCAGCACCAGACCGCCGGAACCTTTCTTCCGCTGCTTTTTCCGGCTTTTGCGGTCGGCAATATAATCTTCCGCGTAATAGGCGTCGTCGGTTTCCTCGTCGTCGTAGACCGTGCGGTCAAAGTCCACGGCGTAGTTGGTTGGGCGGCTGTCACGCCGGGTGAGGATTTGAAAATCCTCGTCATCCCCGTCAACATCTTCTTCGTCCCAATCTTCTTCCAGAAGCTCGTCTTCCATCTGCTGCAGGGCTTTGCCGGGGTCGTCAAAGAACCGCATGAGGCATCCCTCCTTTGCCTGCTATTGTAGCGAATTACTTGGCAAATGTAAAGCGGATATTTCCTTTGACGTACAGGCCGCGCTCTGCTATAATAGACAGAAATGTGGAAGCTTGGAGGAAGACGCCATGAGAATGAGAAAAATGCGGAATCTGGAACCCAGAATGGAAAAATGCGCCGCCTACCGAATCGATCAGCCGGAGACGCTCCGGGGAAACTGGCGGAGCCTGAAGCCGGACTGCACGGCACTGTGGGTGGAGGTCGGCTGCGGAAAGGGAAAATTCACTGCCGAGACCGCTCAGGCCAATCCCGACGTGCTGCTCATCGCCGTGGAGCGCTGCCGGGAGGCCATGGTGGTGGCCATGGAGAAGGCCAGAGATATGGAGCTGAAGAATGTATTCTTCATCGATATGGACGTGGCCAAAATGGAGGAAATTTTTGCCCCGGGGGAGATCGACCGGCTGTTCATCAACTTCCCCGACCCATGGCCGCGGAAGAAGAACGCCAAGCGCCGTCTGACCCACCGGACATTTCTGGACAAATACTGCCGCACCGTCCGGGAGGGCGGGGAAATCCACTTCAAAACCGATAACGCCCCCCTGTTTGCCTACAGTCTGGAAGAATTTGCCGCTTGCGGTCTGGAAGTGAAGAACGTCACTCACGATCTGCACAAGGACGGCATCGTCGGCATCATGACGGGGTACGAAGAAAAATTCCACGCCCTCGGCACCCCCATCAACCGGTGTGAGATCGTGTGCAGACCCTTTGTCCTCCCCCCGGAGGAGAAAAAGCAGACAGAGGGACAGGAAGAGGCGTGACCCCTTCCTTCCCACAGGAGGAACCATTATGAGCTATTACGCGGGCAGCTGTGACGTTGCCGTGATCGGGGCGGGACACGCGGGAATCGAAGCCGCCCTTGCCGCCGCACGGCTGGGCAATCACACCATTCTCTTTACCATCAATCTGGACGCCGTGGGAAATATGCCCTGCAACCCTGCCATCGGCGGCACCGGAAAGGGGCACCTTGTGCGGGAGCTGGACGCGCTGGGGGGCGAGATGGGCGCGGCGGCTGACCATGCCTGCATCCAGTACCGGATGCTCAACCGGGGCAAAGGCCCCGCCGTCCATTCCCTCCGCGCTCAGGCCGACCGGGTAAAATACCGGCAGTATATGAAGCACGTCCTGGAATTGCAGGAAAATCTGGAGCTGAAACAGGCGCAGATCGTGGAAATTCTGACTGCGGACGGCGCCGTCACCGGCGTGCGCACCCAGCTGGGGGCGGAATACGGCGCGAAGGCCGTGGTCATCGCCACGGGAACGTACTTGGACAGCACCGTCATCACCGGCCAGAGCGTCATCCCCTCCGGGCCTGACGGGATGCACCCCAGCGTGGGACTGGCGGACAATTTGCGCGCGCTTGGGCTGCACCTTCGCCGCTTCAAAACCGGCACGCCACCCCGTGTCAACCGGCGGAGCATCGATTTTTCCAAAATGGAGGTGCAGCCGGGGGATGAGACGGCGGAGCCGTTTTCCTTCCGCACCACCCACAAGGTCAACAATTCCGCCGTGTGCTACCTGACCTACACCAACGAGGAGACCCACCGCATCATCCGGGAGAATCTGTACCGCAGTCCCATGTATGACGGCACCATCTCCGGCGTCGGCCCCCGGTACTGCCCCAGCATCGAGACGAAGATCGTCCGCTTTGCCGACAAGCCCCGGCACCAGCTGTTCATCGAGCCATGCGGGCTGGACACCGAGGAAATGTACATTCAGGGCTTTTCTTCCAGTCTTCCCGAGGATGTGCAGCTTGCCATGCTGCGCACCGTGGCGGGGCTGGAACATGCGGAAATGATGCGCCCTGCCTACGCAATCGAATACGAGTGCGTCGATCCCACTCAGCTGAAGCCTACGCTGGAAACGAAGCTCGTTTCTGGCCTGTACGGCGCGGGGCAGTTCAACGGCACCTCCGGCTACGAGGAAGCCGCCGCGCAGGGACTGGTGGCTGGCATCAACGCCGCATTGAAAATTCAGGGTAGGCTCCCTCTGATTCTCACCCGGGACACCAGCTACATCGGCACCCTCATTGACGATCTGGTGACCAAGGGAACGGAGGAACCCTACCGCATTATGACCAGCCGGTCGGAATACCGTCTGCTGCACCGTCAGGACAACGCCGACCAGCGTCTGACCCGCATTGGCGGAGAGATCGGCCTGATCCCGCCGGAGCGGGTACAGGCGGTGGAGGAAAAATACGCGCAGGTGCGCCGGGAGGTGCAGCGGCTGGAGGGCAGCGGCATTCCCGCGTCGGAGGAGCTGAACGCCATGCTGGAACGGAAGGGGACTGCCCCCGTGGCCAATTCCGCCCGTCTGGCCGACCTTCTGCGCCGCCCCCAGGTGAGCTATGCCGACATTGCCCCCTTTGACCCGGAGCGCCCGGAACTGAGCGCCGCCGTCACCGATGAGGTGGAAATTCAGATCAAGTACGCAGGATATCTGACCCGGCAGGAAAAGCAGGTGGAGGAATTCAAAAAGGAGGAAGCCCGTCTGCTGCCGGATGATCTGGACTACGCCGCCATTCCCGGCCTGCGGCTGGAAGCACGGGAAAAGCTCGCCGCCATACATCCGGTGTCCATCGGTCAGGCGGGCAGAATTTCCGGCGTCAGCCCGGCGGACATCGCGGTGCTGCTGATCTATCTGGAGCAGACAAATGGGTAGCAGACTGCGTGAATCCAACCCGGACGTGCAATCGGTATTTTGCTGAAAAAGAAAAGGAGCAACCATGAAACAAAATAGAAAACTGACGAAAGTCTTGCTGATGGTGTATCTGCTGGCGCTGACATGGATCATACTGTTCAAGCTTCAGATGGATTTTTCCAACCTGCGGGACATGAACTACAGAAGCGTCAATCTTATCCCCTTTGCGGGTTCGGGAATCGTAAATGACAGGGTAGACGTGTCCGAAATTCTGCTGAATATCGTGGCCTTCGTGCCATTCGGTATTTATGTTTCCATGCTCAAGCCCGACGGGGGATTCTGGAAAAAGGTTTTGCCGATTTTCTGCGTAAGCCTTTTTTACGAGGTCATGCAGTATGTTCTCGCAATCGGCGGGAGCGATATCACCGACCTGATCGGGAACACATTGGGCGGCGTGGTCGGAATCGGCGTGTTTGCTGGGCTGTACCGCCTGTTTGGCAAAAAGATCATCAAAATCCTGAACATTCTGGCGCTCATAGGAACGGTAGCCGCAGTCGCGTTTCTGGTGCTACTGGTCATTGCAAATCTGTAGACAGCAACAGCGGGTTGCTTGCCAGCGTGGGAATCCTGTGGTACAGTTATGCCAAGGAGGTGCTTTTCATGGATACAAAGGATGTTTTGTATAACTTAAGAGCAAAAAAGGGACTGTCTCAGGATGAGCTGGCGGAAGAGGTTTTTGTCACCCGGCAGGCGGTGTCCCGCTGGGAAAACGGGGAAACGACGCCAAATGTGGAAACGCTGAAACTGCTGTCCAAATTCTACGACGTTTCCATCAACACGCTGCTGGGTTCTCCCAGACAGCTGATCTGCCAGTGCTGCGGAATGCCGCTGGAGGATTCCCTGCTCAGCCGGGAGACCGACGGTTCTTTCAACGAGGAATACTGCAAGTGGTGCTACGCGGACGGAAAATTTACCTATTCCAGCAAGGAGCAGCTGATCGATTTCTGCGCAAAGCACCTGGCAAGCGAAAGCTGGCCGGAGCAGCAGGTTCGCGCCCATATGGAAGCGCTGGTTCCTACATTGAATCACTGGAAATAATTGCAGAACGAAAAGTCTCTGCCCGACACCGTCAGGCAGAGACTTTTTGTATGCCGTTTGAAAGTAACCGCTTTACCGTCTTCCTCCGAAGGGGTAGCCGTTCCGGCCGCCGCTCGGGCTGTCGGAGACGGTCTGCTGAGTCTGCTCGTTGGCCTGCGCCGACTGAACCTGCTCGCCTACGGTGACGGTGAGTTCTATGGTCGAGCCCTGACGGTAGACGGTCATGGTCAGCGTGTCGCCGATGGCGGCCTCGCTTACCAGATTGACCAGATCGCTGCTGCCGGTGATCTCCGTGCCGTTGACGCTGGTGATGACGTCACCCGCCTGGAGTCCGGCCTCGGCGGCGGGAGAGCCATCGGAAACGGCCTGAACGGCCGCGCCGGCGGGGATGCCGTAGAGCTGGGTCTGCTGGTTCACGTCGGAAACGCTGACGCCCACATAGGGCTTGGAGATGTAGCCCTTTTCAATGATGCTCTTGACGATGGAAAGAACATGGTTGATGGGGATGGCGAAGCCGATGTTGTCGATGGACGCGGTGGAGGAAGAAGAGGAGCTGGAATACTTGGCGTTGGTGATGCCGATGACCTCACCGTAGAGGTTAAAGAGCGCACCGCCGGAGTTGCCGGAGTTGATGGCGCAGTCCGTCTGAATGAGGTCCATGGTCAGGGAATTGGAGAGGGTGACCTCCCGGTCCTTGGCGCTGACGAGACCCGCGGTGAGGGAGAAGGTCAGCTCGCCCAGAGGGTTGCCGATGGCGACCACGCTGTCGCCCACGTTCAGGTTGTCGGAGTCGCCCAGAACCACCGGGGACAGCCCCTCGGCGTCCACCTTCAGGACGGCCACGTCGTTGCTTTCGTCGTAGCCGATGAGGGTCGCGTCATAGGTGTCGCCGTTGTACATGGCTACGGTGATGCTGCTGGAGTTTTCCACCACGTGATAGTTGGTCAGGATATAGCCGTCCTCCGTGAGGATGAAGCCGGAACCGGCCGCGGCGGAGGTGGTCTGGAAGCCCCAGTAGTTGGTGGTGATGGAGGTGGTGATGCCGACGGTGGAATTGACGTTGGCGGCGTAAACCTCCGCGGCGGTCATCTCCTTGCCGGTGTCCACGGTGACGGTGTTCAGGACGCTGCTTTCCCGGATGCCCTGAAGCATGGCAGTCTCATTTTTGCTTGTCGTTCCGGTCTGGCCGCGGCTGCTTTCATACCAGATGACGCCGCCTGCCCCCAGAGCGCCGCCCAGCAGGGCGAACACCAGCGCCAGCGCGCAGACGCGAAAGCCTAGGCGGTTTTTCTTCTCCCGCTTCTTCGGCGTGGGAGGCGTGTAAACGGGAATTTCCTGAGAAGGGGTTTCGTAAGGGTTATTGTAATTGTTGGAATCGTAGAATTGTTCATCCATAATGGTTTGCTTCCTTTCATGTTTTATTGCCCACAGAATAGCACTGAATGCTGAATAGAATCTGAAAAATTGGGCGGAGGATTGTAAAAGAACTGTTAACAAACAGGATTTCAGTTCCAATTCAGGATTATCTGGTATTATAATGAAAACGGAATTTATGGAGGCATGCAATATGAAAATTCTGGTAATCGAAGACGAAAAGCTGCTGGCCGATTCCATCAAGACCCTTCTGGAAGGGAAGGGCTTTGAGGTGGAGGTGGCCTACGACGGCGAGACCGGCGCGGAATATGCCGAGCTGGGAATTTACGATCTGCTGATTCTGGACGTGATGATGCCCAAAATGGACGGTTATCAGGTCGCCCGGGAGGTGCGCGCCAAGCGCTGCACCACGTCCATCCTCATGCTGACGGCAAAGTCCGCTGTGGAAGATCGGATCTACGGCCTGAATTCCGGCGCGGACTATTATCTGACCAAGCCCTTCGACACCCGGGAGCTGCTGGCCTGCATCAACGCCCTTCTGCGCCGTCAGGGCAAACAGGTGGACGAGCTGGTGTTCGGCAATACTTCCCTTGACTTAGACACCTGTACACTGGTCTGCGGCGGGAAAAGCGTGCGGCTGTCCGCCCGGGAGTTTGACGTGATGCGGTTTCTGCTTCAGACGCAGGATCGGATACTGTCGAAGGAAATGATCCTCGCCCGGGTGTGGGGCTACGACTCCAACGCAGTGGAAAACCACGTGGAGGTCTATGTGGGCTTTTTGAGAAAGAAGCTCAGCGCCATCAATTCCAATGTGCGCATTGAGGCCGTCCGGCGTCTGGGGTATCGTCTGGAGGTGGCGGAAGGATGATTCGCCGACTGAGAGTCAAATTCATCTGCATCAATATGGCCATCGTCACCGTTATGATGCTGGCGATTCTCGGTATGCTGCTTCACTTTACCCGGGACGATCTGGAACAGCAGAGCATCCGGGTGATGCAGAGCGTCATGGAGGATCGCGCCTATCCCAGCCGCCCGGGGGAATTTCCCAGGCAGGCGCAGCTCCCTTATTTCTATGTAAGCGTCAATACCCTGGGCGAGCTGTCCGCCAGCTTTGGCGGCTATTATGACCTGACGGACACGGAGGCCATTCAGCAGATCATCACCCTGGCGCTGAATTCCGGCGAGGACACCGGTATCCTGAAGGACTACAGCCTGCGCTTTCAGAAACGCACCACGCCCTTCGGCCAGACCATCGTCTTTGTGGATATGTCCAGCGAACTTGCCACCATGCGCAGTCTGACGGATACCTGTATCCTCATCGGCGTGCTGGGCTTTGCCGTGTTCCTGGGGCTGTCCTTCCTGCTGGCAAGGTGGGCGGTGAAGCCGGTGGAGACGGCGTGGAACCAGCAGCGACAGTTCGTGGCGGATGCTTCCCACGAGCTGAAAACGCCCCTGACGGTGATTCTGACCAACGCGGAGCTTTTGCAGGAGCCGGAGTACGACGAACAGGCGCGCAGCCGGTTCGTGGACAGCATCATGACCATGTCCCGTCAGATGCGGGGCTTGGTGGAAAGTCTGCTGGAGTTGGCGCGGGTGGACAACGGCGGGCAGAATATGGTCTTTTCCCGCCTGAATTTCAGCGAGCTGGTAAGCGACGCCCTGCTCCCCTTCGAGCCGGTGTATTTTGAGAAGGGTCTGACGCTGGAAAGCAATGTGGAGGAAAACCTCTTTGTCAAGGGCAGTCAGCAGCACTTAAAACAGGTGGCGGACATCCTGCTGGACAACGCATCCAAGTACGCTTCCGCCGATTCCACGGTGCGGGTTATCCTGCGGCGGCAGGGGAGCCACTGCCTGCTTTCCGTGGCAAGCGCCGGGGACGCCATATCCAAAGAGGATCTGAAGAACATTTTCAAGCGGTTTTACCGCATGGACAAGGCCAGAAGCATGAACCACAGCTACGGCCTTGGACTGTCCATCGCGGACAGCATCATGGGGAAGCACGGCGGCAGAATCTGGGCGGAAAGCGCGGACGGGGTCAATACCTTCTTTGTCCAGCTGCCCACGGCATAAATATCCGGGACGGCACCGCCGTCCCGGCTTCGTTTATTCACAGACACGTAACATTTTTTTAAGAGTCCTTTCAGCTTCCGGTACTATAATCGAAAGCGAGTATGGGCAGCGCCCAGCAAAAGAAGGAGGAACCGCGTTGATCGAAGTAAAGCATCTGACCAAGCGTTACGGCAGTCATACCGCCGTGTCCGACCTGTCCTTCACCGTGGAGAAGGGGCAGATCTACGGCTTTCTGGGGCCGAACGGCGCCGGAAAATCCACGACCATGAACATTATGACGGGCTGCCTTGCCGCCACCTCCGGCGAGGTGGTCATCGGCGGCTATGATATCTTCCAGGACGCCGCCCAGGCCAAGCGCCTTATCGGCTATCTTCCCGAGCAGCCGCCGCTGTATCTGGACAGAACGCCACGGGAATATCTGCGCTTCGTGGCGCGGGCAAAGGGCATCCCAGAGAAGCGCATTCCCGGGGAGCTGGACAGGGTCATGACCGTCACCGGCACACTGGATGTTGCCGACCGGCTGATGAAGAATCTGTCCAAAGGCTACCGCCAGCGGGTGGGCATTGCGCAGGCGGTGCTGGGCGACTCGGAGGTCATTATTCTGGACGAGCCTACCGTGGGGCTTGACCCCCGGCAGATCACGGAAATCCGGGAGCTGATCCGCCAGCTGGGGAAGGAGCGCACCGTCATTCTTTCCAGTCACATTCTGTCGGAGGTGCAGCAGGTCTGCACCACCATTTTGATCCTGTCCAAGGGAAAGCTGGTGGCCTGCGACACCCCGGAGAACCTGGAACGGCTGTTCGCGGGAAAGAGCACCGTGGAGCTGACCGCGGAGGCGGCGGAGAAAGAAATCCCCGGCATTCTCTCCGGTGTTTCCCACATTGTGAATCGGACGGCAAGACGTCGGCAGGATGGTGCCTGCGACGTGACGCTGGAGCTGGACATCCCGGCGGAAAATGAAGTTTGCCGGGAGATTTTCTTCGCATTCAGCAAGGCGGGCAAGGCCATCCTGCGCATGACCGCCGGGAAGGCGAGCCTTGAGGACATTTTCATGGAGCTGACCGATTCCGGGAAGGGGGAGGAAACCAAATGAGAGCGGTATTCCGGCACGAGCTTTCGTCCTATTTTACGGGGGTGACGGGGTACGTGTTCAGCGCGTTTCTGCTGCTGTTCACGGGCATTTACACCATGGTCTACAATTTGCAGTCCGCCTCCGTGCATTTTGAATATGTGCTGGGGAGCATGAGCTTCGTGTTCCTGATCATTGTTCCCATCCTGACCATGCGGGTGCTGGCGGAGGAGCGGCGGCAGAAAACCGACCAGCTGCTCTATTCTCTGCCCCTGACCATGACCCAGGTGGTGCTGGGCAAATTCGCCGCCATGCTGGTGGTGTTCGCCGCGCCCATGGCGGTGATCTGCCTGTACCCGGTGGTGCTGTCCGCCTACGGCAATGTGTACCCGCCTGCGGCCTACGGCGCAATCGTGGGATTCTTCTTTTTAGGCATGGCGCTGTTGGCCATCGGCATGTATATTTCCTCCGTGACGGAAAGTCAGGCCGTGGCGGCGGGACTGTGCTTCGTGGTGATGCTGGTGAACTATTTCCTGTCCGATCTGGCGGGGTTCGCGTCCTCCACGGCCTATTCGTCCCTCGCGGCGCTGGCGCTGACGGCGCTGATCGCCTGCGGCATTGTGTACCTGATGACGAAAAACGGCTTCGTGTCCCTGCTTCTGGCGGCGGGGCTGGAAGCGGGACTCATCGGGGCGTATCTTTGGGATTCCAGCCGGTTTGAGGGGCTGTTTCCTCAGATCATTTCCCAGCTGAGCCTGTTTGACCGGTTTTATACCATCGTCAACGGCGTGTTCGACGTGACAGCCATTGTGTATTACCTGTCGGTGACGGGATTTTTCCTGTTTTTAAGCGTGCAGTCCCTGGAAAAGCGGAGGTGGAGTGAATGAAAAAGCCCAATTTCAGCTGGAAGCGGGTGGCGGATTCCTTCTCCACCCGGTCGTTCCGGGCCGGCGGCTACAGCGTGGCCGCGGCGGCCATTGTGCTGGCCATCGCCGTGATGGTCAATGTGTTCGCCGCCGCCCTCCCGGCCAGTGTGACCAAATTCGACACCACGGCCAATCAGCTGTTCACATTGTCGGAGCAGACGGAGAAGCTGGTGAGCGGCCTGACGGACGAGGTGACGGTTTACTGGATCGTCCGCAGCGGGCGGGAGGAAAAATACCTCGAATCCCTGCTGAGCCGCTACCAGTCCCTCAGCGACAAGATCCGCGTGGTGAAGAAGGACCCGGACGTGTTTCCCACCTTCACCCAGCAGTATACCGACAGCTTCACGGAAAACAGCCTGATCGTGGAGGCCGGGGAGCGATACCGGTACGTGGACTATAACGACATTTTCGTGATGGACTACACCAGCTATTACTACTACGGTACGGAAAACTGGAGCTTCTGCGGAGAAAGCGAGCTGACCAGCGCCATTGACTACGTGGTGAGCGAGAACCTCCCGAAGGTGTACCTGCTCACCGGCCACGGGGAGAGCAGCCTGAGCGACAGCTTTACCTCGGCCGTGAAGCAGCAGAATATTGAGACGGCAGAGCTGTCCCTGCTGACGCTGGAATCCGTCCCCGCAGACGCGGACTGCATTCTCATCAACGCCCCCCAGAGCGACATTTCCTTAGACGAGCAGAGCAAGCTGCGGGAATATCTGGGCAACGGCGGCAATCTGTTTCTCATCACCGACCCGCCGAAAAACGAAAAGCTTTCCAATCTGGAAGCACTGATGGCCGATTACGGTGTCAGCACTGTGGACGGCATCGTGGTGGAGAGCGACCAGAGCCATTATGTCTGGGGCACGCCCTATTTCCTGCTGCCGGACATTGCGTCCCACGCCATCACCACGCCCCTGACCGACGGCGGCTACCGTGTGCTGCTGCCCATTTCTCAGGGCCTGACGGTGGCGGATGACCTGCGGGACACGCTGTCCGTTACCAAACTGCTGACCACATCCTCTTCCGCCTTTGCCAAGGCGGCGGGGTATGACCTGACCACCTACGAAAAGGAGGAGGGGGACGTGAACGGCCCCTTCGCTCTGGCGGTCGCCATCAGCGACACCGTGGACGACGGCATTACCAGCGACATTGTGTGGGTATCCTCCGCGGCGCTGGTGGACGACCAGACCAACACGCAGGTCTCCGGCGGCAATCAGGACTTCTTCCTGAATGCGCTGGGATACCTGTGTCAGGCGGAGCAGAGCAGTCTGTCCATCCACGCAAAATCCCTGAGCAGTGACACGCTGACCATGGACAGCGCGGCGGTATCTGCCCTCACCGTTGCGGTGGTGGGTGTGATTCCTGCGGCAGTCATCACGCTGGGCATCGTCATCTGGATAAGGAGGAAGCGCAGATGAAAAACGGAAAAAAGCTGCTGCTTCTGCTGCTGGTTCTGGCGGTGCTGGTGGGCGCGACCGCAATAGTGGGAACCATCAGCAAAAATGCCGCCGATCAAGAGGACGAAACGCAGACGGTGTTTTCTCTCGACCCGGAAAACGTGACGAACCTCGGCTGGAACTACAGCGAAAAGGTCTCCTTCACCGCCGGGGAAGACGGCTGGGTGTGCGATCAGGACGCGGCGTTCCCTGTGGACGAAACCTGTCTTGACAAGATGCTGGAAGTCCTCACGGATGTGGAATCCACCAAAACCATTGAAAACCCGGAGAATTTAGACCAGTACGGTCTGGAGATCCCTGTGTGCGTCATCACGGTGGAGGATGGCCAGAGCCACACACTTTCCATTGGGCTGGAAACCGCTGTGGGCGGCCAGCGGTACTTCTCCAACGGCGATGGAAACGTCTATCTGGTGGACAAAGACATCATCGAAAATTTCCAATATGGCCTGTATGATGTCCTGAAGCACCAGACCCTGCCGGAAGTCGCCCAGCTTACCGGCATAAAAGTGGAGCTTCCGGACGGCGGTTATGAAATTACCCGTCAGGAGAACAGCGGTCTTGCCTATTCCGACGATTACGTCTGGTTCATGGATGGCAAGGCGCTGGATAACGACCTGACCCAGACGCTTCTCGATATGGTGACGAACCTGAACCTGAGCGAGTGCGTGGACTACAACGCATCCGACCTGTCCCTGTACGGTCTGGATGCCCCGGCGGTGACGGCGACGGTTCTGGACGGGGGCAAGGCAGCTTATACGCTGGAGATCAGCGCCTCGGAGGGCGGCGAGTGCTACGTGCGCCTGAGCGATTCCAAGATGATCTACCAGCGGGACGCCGCTCTCAGCGATACCCTGCGCTACACCACCTACGCCGATTTGCAGCCCGACGACGTGATTCTGATGGACTGGGACACGGTGCAGAGCGTCGCCGTCACGGTGGACGGCGAGGGATCCGTGCTGACGAGAACCACCGAAGAGAAGACGGATGATGAAGGCACCGTCACGGAGGAAACGGTCTGGAAGCTGGATGGGCAGGAAGTGAAATTCGCTCCCGTCCTTAACAGCCTGTTGGGCATGACCTCCAGCGGCTATGCCACCGGCATCACCCCGGAGGGAGAACCGGAGATCACCTTCCGTATCCTGAGAGACCGGGAGAACTTCTCCGAGGTGACACTGTGCTTCTACGCCTACAATTCCACCTCCTGTCTGGTGACACTGGACGGCGTGTCCACCGTCACCGTCAAGCGGGAGACCGCGGCGGAACTGGTTTCATCGGTTGAGAAATTGCTGAAATAAAAAAGTGGCCGGGAACAGGCAAAACCTGTTCCCGGCTTCTTCTCATATCTGATTGAACCGCTTGGAGATACCCCGGCGCTACGCGGGCAGCTTCCGGTAGCAGCGGAAAAAGTACCAGTTTTCAAAGGCGGCGGTGATCGACCAGGAGAAAATGTAAACGAGATACAGCGACGGAATGGTCTTGAACCATGCGAACACGGTCAGAACCCAGATGATCCGGAAAATACAGGAGCCGGAAATGACGATAATCATGGGCACAAGGCTCTTTCCCAGCCCCCGGCAGCCGGCGATGGCATTGTCCATGAAGGCGGAGACGCAGTAGGAGAAGCCCATAATGGTCAGCCGCTTCATACCCGCCTCGATGACGGCGGCGTCGGTGGTGAACAGCGTCAGGAACGCGGGGCCGAAGGCCACCAGAGAGAAGCCCAGAATGGCGCCCACGCCGAAGGAATACCCCAGGCAGATCAGGTAGCTGCGCCGGATCTCCCGGCGCCGTCCGGCGCCGTAGTTCAGGCCGATGAAGCTGCTGCACGCGGTGTAGAAGGCTGCCATCACGTCGTAGACCAGGCCGTCGGCATTGGCGGCGGCGGAATTGCCGGCCACCATAACGGTGTCAAAGCTGTTGACGCCCGCCTGAATGAACATATTGGCAATGTAGAAAATGGCGTTTTGCAGACCGGAGGGAATGCCCAGCGTCAGAATCTCCCGGCAATTTTTCCGGTGCAGGCGTAATAGCTTTGGGGAAAGACCGTAGGCTTCCCGGCTCCGGAACAGCGCGGCCGTGAGGAAAATGGCGGAGAGGTACTGGGAAATAATGCTGGCGAGGGCCACACCGGCCACGTCCAGATCGCACACAATGACAAATACCAGATTCAGCACCACATTGACGATGCCGGAAAACAGAAGGTAGTACAGCGGCTTTTTGGTGTTGCCGATGGCGCTGTACACGGCGTTTCCGAAGTTATACAGGGCGAGGGCGGGCATACCGCAGAAGTAGATCTGCATGTAAAGCGTGGCCTTGTCCAGCAGCTCCGGCTTGGTGTTCAGCAGCCGCAGCAGCGGCCGGGAGCCGAAGAAGCCGAAAATCAGCAGCAGAATGCCGCAGATCAGGCAGATGATGGCCGAGGAATGGACAGTCCTTTGCAGCTCCTGTCGATCTCTGGCGCCGTAATACCGGGCGACGAGGGCGTTGATACCGCCGCCGACACCGATGAGAATACCGGTAAACAGCGTTACGGCGGTGGCGGTGGAGCCGACGGCCGCCATGGACAGCGAGCCGGCAAACCGGCCGATGACGGCGATATCCGCCATATTAAACAGAACCTGAAGCACGTTGGAGGCCATCAGCGGCAAGCTGAAAAGCAGAATTTGCCGGGGAAGCCGCTCCGACGTGCCAGGGGCGATTTTGGATTTCATGGAATTCTCCTTTTGGGCAGGCGTTCATCACAGTGTTTCCCCAAACCGTTTTTTTGGGGGAAAAGCGGAGCCATTGTAGCACATCCTGGGGATGAATGCAATGCTTCCCGCCGCCTTTTGAAAAAAGAAAATTTCCTGCAAAAAATTGTTGATTTTCCACAGGACAGGGATTATAATTTCAGCGAAAACGTTGATTTTCCGGGGCTTCCTCCGAAGGGTCGGCGGGTTTTCAGGGACATATTGAAGCAAGGAGCCAAAGGAAATGAAAAGATACGCAGGTGTACTGCTGCCCGTTACCAGCTTGCCGTCCAAATACGGCATCGGCTGTTTTGATCAGGCGGCCTATGATTTCGTGGACTGGCTGCAAAAGGCCGGTCAGCGCTACTGGCAGATTCTGCCTCTGGGGGCTACCAGCTATGGCAGCTCCGACGATTCTCCTTATCAGGCGTATTCCGCCTTTGCGGGAAACCCTTATCTCATCAGTCTGGACGCGCTGGTGGAGGAGGGGGTGCTGACCCGGGAGGAATGCGACGGCGTGAGCTTCGGCGACAACCCCGCCAAGGTGGACTTTGACAAGCTCCACGAGCACCGCTTTGCCCTGCTGCGCAAGGCCTACGAGCGCAGCGGCATAAGCGCAAACCCGGACTATCAGAACTTCATCCGGGACAACGGCTGGTGGCTGAACGACTACGCCCTGTTCATGGCGCTGAAAACCTTCTTCCACGACCAGCCTTTCCGCGCATGGCCGGAGGACATCCGGATGCACTGGGGCTTTGCGTTGGAGCATTACAACCGGGAGCTGTACTTTGACATAGAGTTCCAGAAGTACATGCAGTTCAAATTCAACCAGCAGTGGAGCCGCCTGAAGGCCTACGCCAACGGCAAGCATATCCAGATCGTGGGGGACATTCCCATCTACGTTTCCCCCGACGGCGCGGACGTCTGGGCGCACCCGGAGCTGTTCCAGCTGGACGCGCACAATGCCCCCACCGCCATTGCGGGCTGTCCGCCGGACGCCTTTGCCAAGGACGGTCAGGCCTGGGGGAATCCCCTGTACAACTGGAATTTCCACCGCGCCACGGACTACGCATGGTGGGTCAGCCGGATGTGGTACAGCTTCAAGCTCTACGACGTGGTGCGTATTGACCACTTCCGGGGCTTTGACGAATATTTCTCCATCCCCGCAGACGCAAAAACCGCCAGAGGCGGGCATTGGGAGAAGGGACCCGGCATGGAGCTGTTCAACTCCATCCGCCGTCACTTGGGGAATGTCAGCGTCATCGCAGAGGATCTGGGACTCATGACCGATGGTGTCCGCGCTCTGGTGCGGGACAGCGGTTATCCCAATATGAAGGTGCTGCAATTTGCCGTTGACCCGGCGGATGTAGGCGGCGCGAACGACTACTGGCCCCACAATTACAATTCCAACTGTGTGGTCTACACCGGCACCCACGACAACGAGACGCTGGCCGGTTGGTACGCGGGCCTCAGCATCGAAGCAAAGACGCAGGTTCGGAACTACCTGAGCGATTACTACACCCCGGATGACCGGATGTACAAGGTTCTCATCAATCTGGCCATGACTGCGGTGGCGAAGGACTGCATCGTCCCCATTCAGGATCATCTGGGACTGGGCAACGAAGCCCGGATGAACCAGCCCGGCACCGTCGGCTTCAACTGGCGCTGGCGCCTGCTGCCGGGGCAGCTCACCGACGCTCTGGCGCAGGAGCTTCTGGCAATGGCAAAGCGCACCGGCCGCGCCAACTGGGACACACTTCCCAAGAAGAAGGACACCGACGCGGACAAAACGGAAAAATGACAAAAAACCGGCCCAGTTGCTTAGCAGCTGAGCCGGTTTTGGCGACGCGGGTCTATAAGCCGGGTTCTGTCTTGACAGCCATCTATCTAGTCCCGGGGTTGCTCCCGGGATCAAGCCGCCTCCTCGGAACGGTCGGGCAGACCATGTGTTCCTCCACGGCGTTGCTCCGGATAGAGTTTACATCGTAAAACCTGTGTTTCCACAGGCCGGGTGGGCTCTTACCCCACCTTTTCACCCTTACGTTCTGCACCCTGAGGACGCGGAACGCGGTATCTCTCTGTTGCACTTGTCCTGAGATCACTCTCGGCGGGCGTTACCCGTTATCCTTGCCCTGTGGAGCCCGGACTTTCCTCATCCGCTGCCTTTCGGCATGCGTCCGCGGCTGTCCGACCCGGTCGTGAAAACATTGTACCCCATCGGGAACGAATTGTCAAATACCTTGCAAATTCTTTTCGGATATTGCCGTTACACGGAAGCACTCTCCGCTGCCAGCGCCTCGCCGACCTCCTCTGGCACGGTATTCCACTCGCCTTTCCTGTAGAACAGAATGGAAATGACCGTCGCCACCGTCCAGCCGATGGGCCATGCGCACCAGATGCCTGTGGAGGCCAGCGCCGTCCCCGACAGGACGAAGGCCAGCACCACCCGCACGATCAGGTCGGTAAAGGTCGCTGCCATGAACTGGCGCATTTTCCCCGTTCCCCGGAGAATGCCGTCCGCCACCAGCTTGGCGGAGACCACAAAGTAGAAGGGGGACAAAATCCACAAAAACCGCATTCCGCTGCCCAGCGCGGCCTCCGTGGCGTCTTCCATAAAGAAGTTCATCAGCGCCCGGCCGCAGGTGCAGTACAGCGCCACCAGCGGCAGGCAGATCAGCCACACCATTTTCAGCGCCGCCCGGAAGCCTTCCTGAATTCGTGTCAGCTTGCCCGCACCCAGATTCTGGGCGGCGTAATTGGAGATGCCGTTACCGATGGTGGTAAACGAAGTGATGACCAGATTGTTCAGCTTCACCGAAGCGGAATAGCCCGCCATAATGTCCGTGCCGAAGCGGTTGATGACGCTCTGAATCAGGATATTGCCCACGGAGATGAAGCTCTGCTGCAAAACGCTGGGGATGGCGATGACCACGAACCGTCCCAGCAGATCGCCGGAAAACAGCACAGGCTTCCCCTGGCTGGGAAGCTGCTTCAAGCGGCGAATGACCACGGCCACCGCCAGCACGCAGCTGATACCCTGACACAGGAACGTTGCCCACGCCACGCCCGCCACGCCCATCTTGAAGGCCGTAACGAACAGAATATCCACGGCGATGTTGCTCAAGGAAGACGCCGCCAGAAAGATAAAGGGCGTCTTGCTGTCGCCAAGGGCGGAGAAAACGCCCGTGGCAATGTTATAGAAGAATACGAAGGGCAGACCCCAGACGTAGATATCCAGATACAGCGCCGAGTCGGCGAACACCTCCTCAGGGGTGTTAATCAGCGTCAGCAGACCGTCGCAGCCGAGGATGCCCACCAGCATCAGCAGCAGGCACACCAGACCGCTGGACAGCGCGGCGGTGGATACGGCGGTCTTTACGTCACCGTATTCCCTCGCACCGAAAAGCTGGGACACCAGCACGGAGCACCCGATGTTGCAGCCGAAGGCGAAGGCAATGAAGATCAGGGTGATCTCATAGCTGTTGCCCACGGCGGCGAGGGCGTTCTGGCCGATAAATTTACCCGCGACCCAGCTGTCGGCGATGTTGTAAAGCTGCTGGAACACAATGCTGCCGAACAGGGGCAGGCAGAATTTCCAGAGAACCGTTGACGGATTCCCAACCGTTAGATCCTTATTCATGATGACCTTCTTTCCCGTGGAATCAGACGGCATTGCCATGAGCGGTACACATGCTCAGCATCATCCGCAATTCCACGATAAACCCTATGGAAACTCTGAACAAATCGCCTTCGGCTGAACAGCGGATCTTTTTCCCCAGCTGTGCGGTATTAAAAGCGGGAAATACACAAAGTATTCCTCCACTTTTAATACCTTCATCTGGCGAAAAATCTCACGCTGTCAGCTCTCGTCGATTTATTCAGAGCTTCCCCAATTTCTGATTGACTTCTAACCAAAGGCACATTATAATCCAAATGGAACGATATGTAAAATATATATTTCTTATGGCGTAATATCAAATCGATATGGAGAAATCTATGAATATCAGCTACGAAGCCTATCGCGTTTTCTACTATACCGCCAAAACCCGAAGCTTTACGCAGGCAGCAAACGCACTGGGAAACAGCCAGCCCAACATCACCCGGATCATCAAGAATCTGGAGCGGGAGCTGGGCTGCACATTGTTTCTTCGGAACAACCGCCATGTGGAGCTGACCGCCGAAGGAGAAACCCTGTACCGCCACGTCAGCGCGGCCTTTGAGCAGTTTCAGGCGGGGGAGGAAGCGCTGCTCCGGGGCGGCGGGCTGGACGGCGGAATATTGCGGATCGCGGCAACGGAAATCGCACTGCATGTCTTCCTGCTTCCGGTACTGTCCCAATTTCGGGGGCGCTACCCCGGCGTCCACATCAGGCTGTTCAACGGCTCTACCCCGGCTGCCATCGACGAGCTGAAAAACGGCCTTGCAGACCTTGCCTTCGTCACGTCACCCATTGACATGACGGATAAGCTGCGAAGCACCCCTCTGACCGAGGTGCAGGAGATTGCCGTATGCGGCAGCGCTTACCGCAGTCTGACGGGTTCCCCGGTCACGCTGGAAGCGCTGGCGGAGTATCCCATGATCTCTTTGGGGGCGGATGGCAGCGCCTACCGGCTCTACCGGCAGTTTTTCGCGGAGAATCACGTCCCCTTCGAGCCGGACATTGAAGCGGCCACGGCAGATCAGATTCTCCCCATGGTGAAAGCAAATCTGGGGATCGGCTTTGTTCCGGCGTCCTTTCCGTCGGAGGAAGACTGGGGACATTCCATATTCCGGATCGACCTGACGGAAACCGTCCCGCTGCGAAAGGTCTGCATGGTGGAATCCACCCAGCACCCCGCCGCCGCAGCCGCGCGGGAACTGAAAAGCATTTGTCTGGCGCAGGCAAGAGTGTGAGTAAAAGCGTCCATCCCAAATCGTACAACGCCGCCACACGTTCCGGGAAGGGAACCGTGCGGCGGCGTTCTTTGATGGATAGTCGTAAAACAGTGAATGGAGCGTATCGGTACCGATATACTCCATTGCTCAATCCAAAATACGTACACCCCTTGGCTCTCCCGCTGGGAGAGCTGTCACCGAAGGTGACTGAGAGGGCGTTGCTCCCATATTTCCCCTCTCCGGTCTCGCTTCGCTCGGCCGCCTCTCCCATAGGGAGAGGCAAGAGGTGCAGTTCATTATCCCACTGTGCCTGCCAACTGTCTGATACGCCCCGTCCATTGCGGCGGAATTCACCTTATTCCAGCCAGATCTTTCACTACCTCACCGGCCAGAATCAGGCCGGCTACGGAGGGGACAAAGGCTGTGCTGCCTGGAATATCCCGGCGGTCGGTGCAGTGGCGTTTGGTGCCGGGAGGACAGATACAGTGCGCCCGGCAGCTGATGGCCATGTCCTCAATAGGGCGAAGAGGCTGCTCCTCGGAGTAGACGACCTTCAATTTCCGGATGCCCCGCTTTTTTCAGTTCCCGGCGCATGACCCGCGCCGGAGGATTGACACGGGTCTTGTAAATATCCGCCACCCGGGACGATGCGAGCCGCTCCATGGCGTCCCTGCCCAGCAGCAGCTCGGTTCTGGAAAATGGGTTCAACATCCTGATTCTCCGTTATTCGTAATCGAAGGATTTGAGAAACGCCTTTGCCCGGTCGGTAGCAGGGCTTGCAAAGAAGGCCTTCGGGTCGTCGGACTGCTCCACCACCGTGCCGTTTTCGATGAACAGGATCCGGTCGGCAATGGCGCGGGCGAAGTTCATCTCATGGGTGACAATGACCATGGTGCTGCCCGCCTTTGCCAGAGACAGAACCACATCCAGCACTTCCCGCACCATTTCCGGGTCAAGAGCAGCGGTGATCTCGTCCAGCAGCAGAATTTCCGGGTGCATACACATCGCACGGACGATGGCCACACGCTGCTTCTGTCCGCCGGACAGCTGCCGGGGATAGTCGTCCTTCCGGTCGGCAAGCCCCACCCGTTCCAGCAGCTCCAGCGCTTCTTTTTCCACATCGCTGCGGGGGCGCTTCTGCACCTTCATGGGCGCGAGCAGGATGTTTTCCAGAATGGTCTTGTGGGGGAACAGCTCATAGCTCTGGAAGACCATGCCGATCTTCTGCCGCATCCGGGTGATGGATTTGCTTTCCCGGAGAACCGGCTCCCCGTCCAGCAGAATTTCGCCGCCCTGAATCGGCTCCAGACCGTTCAGGCAGCGAAGCAGGGTGCTTTTTCCGCAGCCGGAGGGGCCGATGACCACGACCACCTCGCCCTTGCGGACGTCCAGATCAAAATCTTCAAAAATCATGTGGTCCCCGAAGGCTTTCTTCAGATGCCGCACGCTTAACAGCACATTTTCCACAGTTATGACCACCTTTTCTCCAAGTACCCCGCCAGACGGCTGATGGGCCAGCAAATCAGGAAATACAGCAAGAATACCACCGCGAAGACCCCGAAGGCGGCGTTGGGGGAGGTGCGCCGGTTGGCCTCGATGATCTGCTGGGCAACCTTCAAAACCTCCACAATGCCGATCATCATGACAAGGCTGGTGGTTTTCACCATCCGGGTGATGAGGTTGATGGACAGCGGGATCAACCGCCGGACGGTCTGGGGCAGAATCACCAGCGTGTACACCTGAATGGGCTTCATGCCCAGCGCCTGAGCGCTCTCCCACTGAATGACGGGGATGCTTTGCAGCGCGCCCCGCACCAGATCGCCCATTTCCGCCGTACCCCAGAAGCTGAACACGATGATGGCCGCCGCCTCCGCTTCCAGATTCCATCCGAAGACCCGGGTCGTGCCGAAATACACCACAAACAGCAGCACCATCTGGGGCATGATCCGGACAATTTCCAGATAAATCCGGAAAATGGCTTTCAGAAGCCGACTTTTGGAGGTCATGAGCATTCCCATTGCGATGCCCAGCACGATGCTGATGGCAACGGAGATCAGGCTGATACGCAGCGCTACCCACAATCCGCCCAGCAGCCGCAGGAAATTCGTGCCTTTGAACAGAACGTCAATTCCCAAACTCTGCATAGCGCAGCCTCCTTTCCAGCCAGCTTCCCAGAATGGACACGGGAAGAAGCATGATGAGGTAGAAGATCACGAGCAGGGTCAGGCATTCGATGGTTTTGGCGTACATGCCGATCAAATCTTTCGCGGTGAACATCAGATCCATCAGGCTGATGGTTGAGAACACGCTGGTCTCCTTGAGCAGGAAAATCAGATTCGCCAGCAATCCGGGGACACTGGAGGTCACTGCCTGGGGCAGAATCACATAGCCGAACACCTGCGCCGGGCGCAGACCTAAGCTCTGGGCGCTTTCCGTCTGGATAATGGGAATGTTTTCCAGCCCGCTGCGGAAGGTCTCCGCCATGTACGCGCCGCCCAGCAGTCCCAGTCCCAGCTTGCCGCAGGTCTCCGCCGAAATGCGGACGCCGATTTTCGGCAGCGCAAAGTACAGGAAAAACAGCTGCACCAGCAAAGGCGTATTGCGGAACAGCTCAATGTACCCGCCGACGATCTGCTGCAGCACGGGAATTTTCCAATGTACCGCCACCGCGCAGGCAACGCCCAGCGCCAGTGCCAGCGCCACGCCCTGCCAGCCGATGCGAAGCGTCAGCAGCAGCGCGTCCCAGAACCTTGGCAGATAGGCTTTCATGACCTCAAAATCCATAAGCACCCTCCGGTTTCCGCCTGATACGGAACTTCTTTCCTGTTACTTCCTGTGATCGATCTTCCGCGCCGCCAGGTTGCCCATGCCCTGCAGCAGCTGCACAATGGCGACGATGAACACCAGCGTCACCAGCATGACCCCGGTGTCGTAGCGATAGTAGCCGTAGCGGATGGCGATATCGCCCAGTCCGCCGCCGCCGATGACGCCCGCCATGGCCGAGTAGCCCAGCACCGTGCCGAGAACGATGGTGCCGCCCACCAGCAGGGAGGTTCTGGCTTCGCCGATGAGCACCTTCCGGACAATGGTGCCGGTTTTCGCGCCCATGCTCAGCGCCGCTTCAATGACCCCGGCGGGAACTTCCTTCAAGGAAGATTCCACCATTCTGCCCACAAGGGGCGCCGCGGCCAGCGTCAGGGGAACAATGGTGGCGGTGGAGCCGTAGCTCTTGCCCACAAGCAGCTTGGTCAGGGGCATGACCGCGATCAGAAGGATCAGGAAGGGAACGCTCCGGGTGACATTGATGATGATATCCAGAATCCGGTATACCGCCCGGTTCGGGGTAATGCCGTTTTCGTCCGTCAGCGTCAGGGCAATGCCCAGCGGCAGACCGATCACATAGCCGAAAAAGGTGGAGACGAGGGTCATGTAGCAGGTATCCCAGATGCCCTGCGCCATCATTTCGATCATCGCTTTATCCAGCATAGCTTTCTTCCTCCTCGTCTTCGATCAGCAGCAGCCGCTTGGCCGCCCGGGACGCGGGATGGGCAAAGATGTCGGCAACGCTGCCTTCCTCCTGCACCAGTCCGCCGTCCAGCACCGCCACCCGGGTGCACACCTGCTGGATCACCCGCATCTCGTGGGTGATGACCACGATGGTGATGCCAAGGGTATCCCGGATGTTTTTCAGCAGCTTCAGAATGGTCTGGGTGGTCTCCGGGTCAAGGGCGCTGGTGGCCTCGTCACATAATATGACCTCCGGCTCGTTGGCAAGCACCCGGGCAATGGCCACCCGCTGCTTCTGCCCGCCGGAAAGCTGGGCGGGGTAGGCGTTTGCCTTGTCCGCCAGCCCCACCTTTTCCAGCAGCTCCAGCGCCTTTTCCCGCCGCTCTTTTCTGGGGATGCCCCGAATTTCCAGGGGGAAGCAGACGTTTTCCAGTACCGTCTGCTGCTCCAGCAGATTAAAATGCTGGAAGATCATGCCGATCTTCTGCCGGCGCAGGCGAAGCTGCTCTTTGCTCAGCTTCAGCAGACTTTCTCCGTTCAGCAGAACGTCCCCGCTGTCGGGGCGTTCCAGCAGATTCATACATCGCACCAGCGTACTCTTGCCCGCGCCGGACAGGCCGATCACGCCGAAAATTTCCCCCTTGCCGATGGAGAGGGACACACCCTTCAAAGCCTCCACGCTGCCGTTTTTGGCCGTGAAGGTCTTACACAGGTTATGGACTTCCAAGTAGGTTTGTGTCATGTTCTTCAGCTCCCTGTTCTAGATAGCAGAGTAGGGCAGCCGCATTCTGCGGCTGCCCGCTTATTTGTCAGTCCTCGAAAGGAATCACTGCACCGTCGTAGGTGTCGTTGATAAACTGCTTGATCTCGTCGGACTTGAGAACCTTGACCAGAGCCTGAATGCCCTCGTTATTCTCGTTGCCTGCCTTGACCACCAGAACGTTTGCGTAAGTCTTGGCGGCGGCGGAAGCGCTGGTTTCATAGGCCACCGCGTCATGGGCGACGGAGAAGCCCGCCTGCAGGGCGTAGTTGCCGTTCAGCACCACGAAAGCTACCTCGTCCTTGACACGGGAAACCTGTGCGGCTTCCAGCTCCTGAATCTTCACATTGTGGGGGTTCTCCACAATGTCCTTGACGGTGGCGGCAAGACCCGCGCCGTCGGCCAGCTTGATAACGCCGTTGTCCTGCAGCAGGAGCAGGGCACGGGCTTCGTTTGTGGTGTCGTTGGGGACTGCAATCACGTCGCCGTCTGCCAGATCGCTCAGCGCGGTCTTGGTACCCGGATAGATGCCGAAAGGCTCATAGTGGATGGCGGCCACGGCCACCAGATCGGTACCCTTCTTTTCATTGAAATCGTCCAGATAGGGGGTGTGCTGGAAGTAGTTGGCGTCAATTTCGCCGCTGTCTACCACCAGATTGGGCTGCACATAGTCCTCAAACTCGGTGACCTCCAGCGTCCAGCCCCCTTTGGCAAGAAGCTTTGCGGCTTCGGCGAGGATCTCCGCGTGGGGCGTGGGAGAGGCGGCCATGGTGATGGTGCCCTTGGGCTCTACGGTTTCCGCAACCTCGGCACCGGCGGCTGCGCCGCCCTCTACCACCAGGGTGTCCTCGTAGTCCTTACCGTAGGTGTCCAGCAGGGTTGCCTCGTAGTCGGCGTGGAAGAAATTCTCATTGCCCAGCGCCTTGATCTCGTTGTTCAGCCAGTTCAGCAGGGTGGTGTTGCCCTTGGTGACGGCGGGGGCGATGGTGTCCGCGCTGCCCAGAGAGGGGATGCCTACCACATAGCCGGGATTTTCAATGGAGAAAGCGATAACTTCGGTGTTGTCGTTGGCCCAGGCCACGCCGTTGCCGTTTTCGAAGGCGGTCTTGGCTTCGGCGTAGGCGTCGTACTTCTGCAGCTTGATCTCGGGGTTGTTCTTTTCCAGATAGGTTTCGGCGGTGGTGCCGGAGATCACGATGACCTGATCGTCAGCGCCAATCTCGTCCAGAGACGTGATCACCGCGTCCTCGGGAGAGACAACGCCCAGCGCCACGTTCATATAAGGAAGGGCGAAGTCCACTTCCTGTGCCCGCTCAGGGGTGACGGTGAAGTTGGCAAGGATAATGTCCACCTTGCCGGTCTGCAAATACTCAATGCGGTTGGCAGCCTCGGTGGAGACGTAGTTGATCTTCACGCCAAGATCTTCGCCGATGCGGTTGCCGAAGTACACGTCATAGCCCTGATACTCGCCGTTCTCGTCCACGTAGCCGAAGGGGCTCTTGTCGGAGAACACGCCAATGTTGATGGTGCCGCTGGACTTGATCTCCTCCAGCGTGCGGAACGCGCCCTTGTCTGCGGATGCGTCAGGTTCGGTCGTCTTTGCGCCGCAGCCTGCAAGCAGGAAGGCGGCGACGGTCAGGCTCAGGAAAACGGCTCCTATTTTCTTAATAAAGTTTTTCATGGAAAATTCCTCTCTTTTTGATTAAATTCAGGGAATCCAAGCACAAAAAATGCCGGGGCTTCAATCAGCTCCCGGGCAAATGGCGTTATGATATCCCTTCGGAAAAATCACGTTTCAGGTGCAACAAAATGTATACGAATGCACCCCGCCATACGGATATGCCCGGGAGATACGCATTCGACAACAAGACTGTGCTGCATAAGAATTGATTTCAAACATTGCATTCCGCTCCTTTCGTTTATCTGCTTAGATTCGATGGCTAGATAATACACCCACTTTCCTATCTTGTCAATAGGTTTTGAAAAAATATTTTCCTATTTTTCTGGTAGGGAATATAGGCTTATCGATCATCAGGTGAAAGCCCGCCCCACGGAATGGGCGGGCCGCATTAGACAGTTAACAAACACAGCGGGATAATGGAACTGCACCCCTTGCCTCTCCCTATGGGAGGGGTGTCTGAGCGAAGCGAAGACGGAGAGGGGGAGCCAAGTGGCTGTACCTCGACCCATCAAATGCGGAGCGGGCAATTTGCTCTCATATCACGTAATCGTCTCCAACGGGACACTGCTCGATCAGATCGGCGATGGTCACGCTTTCCAGATAGTCATGGATCACCTTATCCAGCCCCTGCCACAACGCCAGCGTGCGGCATTGCTGCGACCGGGGGCAGGCTTCAGCGGTTCCCTCCAGACAGGCCACCGGGGCGAGGGACTCCTCCGTCAGCCGCAGGATGCTGCCCACCGTGTACTGCTCGGGGTTCTTCGTCAGCCGGTATCCGCCGCCCTTGCCTCGCAGGCTTTCCACGACCTTTGCCTTTACCAGCGTCCGGATAATGCTCTCTAAGTATTTTTCGGAAATCTCCTGCCGCTGGGCAATCTCCTTCAGGGAAATAAACTCCCCTGACCGATGCTCAGCAAGGTCGATCATCACGCGCAGTGCGTACCGCCCCTTTGTGGAAATCAACATAACCGCTGCCTCCAAGTGGAATTCTGTAATTCCTATTATACAGCAAGGTTTATGGGAAATCAAGAGGGACAAATCCCCAATATCTGATCTGGAGAAAATCAACCCCGCAAGCATCTGCGGCAGACCCAATCAATTGAACTGCACCCATGATTTGCAGCTGCGGCAGCGGAAATATCATGGAGACAAGCTCCAGAAATAAATCCGTTTTTAACGGGTATTCTCGCTCTATGCCATAACGACCGCAGCTTCGTAAGGAAGCAAAACATCGGTTTTCTCATAGTTCACGTTGGTCAGAAGCACCTTCTCTTTACAGAAGGCTTCCGGCAGCGGGGCATCCCGGTCTGTAAAATTGCAATAGATTCGTATTTGCTGTCCCTCAAAAGTCCGCGCATAGGCAAATACCTGCGGGTGCTCGTGAAGCAGCAGCGAAAAATCACCATACCGCAGAACATCCCGCTCTCTGCGCAGGGCAAGCAGCGCCCGGTAATAATGCAGCACCGAATCCGAGTCGCGGAGAGCCGCAGCCACATTGATTTCCTGTACATTGGGATTGACCATGATCCACGGCGCCCCACCCGTGAAGCCTCCATTGGGTGACGCATCCCACTGCATAGGTGTACGGGCATTATCCCGGCCTTTGCTCCGGACACCCCGCCATGCCCAGTCCATCCTGCCGCTTTCTGCGGCCTGGCGCAGCAGGTTCAGGCTTTCTACATCCCGCAGCTCGCTGATGTCAGGAAAGGGACAGTTGGTCATGCCGATCTCCTCACCCTGATACAAAAATGGGGTTCCTCTCAGGAGATACATGGCAGTGGCAAGACATGTGGCGCTCCGCCTTCGCAGCGTCTCTGTCCGCGTACAGCCAAACCGGGAGACCAGGCGCGGCTGATCGTGATTGCCCCAGAACAGTGTGTTCCACCCAATGGCCGCCTGCCATGCGGAGATGATCTGCTTGAACCGCATCAGGTCAAAGGGCCGCGCATCCCATTTGGTCTCGCCGCTGTCCATGTCCATGACGTCAAACTGGAACAGCATATCCAGCTCCCGCCCGTCGTCTACCACGGAACCGGCGTTCTGTGTGGTAACAAAGCTGGTTTCCCCGACACACATACAGTCCCGCCTGTCAAAGCACGCCCTTCGCATTTCCCGCAGATAGTCGTGCAGCCTGGGCTGGAACGCAAAATACTCCGGGGAAAACACATAGCCGCTTCCCGTTCCATCCGGCAGCTGCGGATCCTTTGCCAGAAGGCTTATCACATCCATCCGGAACCCGTCTACACCGCGATCCAGCCAGCGGTTCATCATCCCGTAAATTTCCTGCCGAAGTTCGGGATTTTCCCAGTTCAGATCCGGCTGCTTCTCGGAGAACAGATGCAGATACCACTGTGCTGTGGTCTCGTCATAGCTCCAGGCTGAGGGAGTAAAAAACGATGCCCAGTTGTTTGGCTCCCGTCCATCCTTTCCGTCACGCCAGATATAATAATCCCGGTATGGGCTGTCCTTCGCCGTTCTGGCCTCCAGAAACCACGGATGTTCGTCTGAGGTGTGATTCACGACCAGATCCATTACAAGCTTTATATCGCGGCGGTGCAGCTGCGTCACCAGCTCGTCGAAATCCTCCATCGTTCCGAATTCCGCCATGACTGACTCATAGTTCCGGATATCATAGCCCATGTCGGCATTGGGCGAGTCATAGATTGGGCAGAGCCACACGGCGCCTACCCCCAGCCACTGGAGATAGTCCAGGCGGGAGATAATACCACGCAGATCTCCGATTCCATCCCCATTGGAATCCTGAAAGCTGCGCGGGTAGATCTCATAGAACACCCGTTCCTTCCACCAGCAGTTATGTGTTTCCATCATGCGTTACCTCCCGCCGGAACACGGCAAAGCCCTGCACTGTTCCCTCCGCCGCGTGCCCTTCCGGCGCTTCCAGCAGCAGGCTGTCGGAGGCGTCCAATTGGGGCGTGACAGCCTGTCCCCGCTCCGTTACAACTGCCAGAATTCCATAACCAGGCCCGTCAAAGTGAAGATACAGGGCGTCTGTCAGCTCCATCGCCGTCAGGCGGCAGTGCCGCAGTACATCCCGTTTCAGCCACAGCAGGCTGTGAAAAAAGCCCCGGATTTCCTCTTCCGGATCCGTCCAGCGCATAGGGCGCCGGTTATCCGGGTCCTGCCCGCCGTCCATCGCAATTTCATCCCCATAGTACACGCTCAGATTGCCGCCCAGCAGCGCCGCCAGCACATAGGCAAGCTGAAAATCCGATTTGTTCCCGCCGCAGAGGGAAAGCGCCCGGGGCACATCATGGTTGGAGCAGAACGCCCACTGGTACGGCTGAACCGCCCCCGGCGTCGCGGCATACCAGCGCCGGATCCGGTGGGCAAAGGTTTCCAGCGGGTCTGTATGGGTCATCGCAAAATCGCGGATGGCATGGTAGAGCGGATAATCCATAACGCCGTCGAAGACAGCCTGTTCCAGCCACCACCCAGCGTCCTGCCAGATCTCTCCGATCACATATACCGCCGCATTGCAGCTGCGCATTCTGGCTCGGAATGCATGGAGGAACCGCAGACTGACCTCATCCGGGACATCCAGCCGCCAGGCGTCAATGCCGTATTCCCTCGTCCACCGCTCCGCGATGGAAACCAGATACCCGATCACCTCGGGGTTCTCGGTGTTCCACTTCGGCATATTGGCCGCAAAGGCGAAGCACTCATAGGGTGGATCCTCTTTCATGCGCCGGTCCGAAAGCTGTTCCAGCGGCAGCCGGGACAGCTCCCCGGCGTCATAGACGCAAAACCAGTCGTAGTACCTGGATGCCTTTCCACGAAGGCGCACATCCTGCCAAAATGGGTGGCGCCAGCCGCAGTGGTTGAACACGCCGTCCAGCATGATCCGCATTCCCGCCTGATGAAGTGTTTCGACCAGGACACGGAAGTCCGTTTTTCCGCCGAGACGCGGGTCAAGCTCGGTATAAGAAACGGTGTCATATCTGTGGTTGGAATCGCTCCGGAAAATGGGATTGAGATAAATTCCCTGTACGCCAAGTTCCCGGAGATAGGGGATTTTCCCGGTGATTCCCTGCAAGGTCCCACCGAAGAAATTTTCCCGCGTCGGAATAAAATCCTCTCCCCCCCGGTTTTCCTTCCCGTCACAAAAACGATCCGGAAAGATCTGGTACCAGAGAAAGCCCTCCGCCCAGTCCGGAGGGGCAGGGTGATCTCCGGCATACACATAGGGAACATTGAACGGCCGCAGCACGGATTCCGGCAGCGGCGGCGTGACGCCCAGCTCCGAGAGATACACCGTATCCCCATCTTCCAACGTCAGCACAAAATGATAGCGCAGCTTGTGGGTCCGCATGGGAACCGAAACAGAATAATACTGTTTCCCAGAGCAGCGCAGAGCAGGCTGCATCTCGCTTCGCGCCAGTACAGGCTGTTTCTCTGCACCGGAAAACCAGAAGGGGTCGCCGTACAGAACCGCAGCCGATTGCAGCGCTTCCCCGGTGCGCAGGCGGAGATGGCAGATCCTGCCCTGCACAAGCTGCCATGGATAAGCGGCATGATGCTCGATTTCATAACGTAAAATCTGCATAACTCACCCTTTCAGCATTCCATCCATGGCGCCGCCATGGATCAGTTTTTTCTGCATGACAATATAGATCAGCAAAATCGGGACTACGGCAATCAGCGACGCCGCGAAAATCAGCCCCCAGTTGTTGAGATTCTGCCCCTGGAACAGGCGGAGCGCAATGGGCAGCGTCCGCTTTTCCGGTGTCTTGATCATGGTCAGGGCGATCAGAAATTCGTCCCAGACATTGGAATAGGCCAGAATGGCAAAGGTGCCAAGCGCCGGCTTGGACAGCGGCAGAACCATTTTCCAGTAGATCTGCCAGCGGTTTCCGCCGTCGATGATCACGGCCTCCTCCAGCTCTTTGGGCAGCCCCAGGAAAAAGTTCCGTAAAAAGAATGTATTCTGGGGGACACCGATTCCGATGTAGATGAGAAGCAGCCCCAGATAACTGTCCACCAGCTTTATATCCTTCATCAGCAGGAACTGCGGGATCAGGTTTGTTACCGTCGGCACCATCATGGAAAACAGGTACAGATAGAACAGGACATCCCTGCCGGGAAATTTCATCCGCGCAAAGGCATATGCCCCGGCAGAGGACACCAGCATGATCACCACCGTGGCCACTGCCGCAATGATAAGACTGTTCAGAAAGTACTGACTGAAATGATTGGCATTCCACGCTTCCGCAAAATTTCCCCCATACATCGTTTCCGGGAGCAGAATCGGCGGATACGGCATGGAGTAGCTGGACGGCGTCATGGCCGTTGCCAGCATATACTGAAACGGGATCAGTGCCGCCAGCGCAAAGCATATCAGCGCCAGATATTTGGGGACTAAAGTCATAATACGTCTCATACCGTCTCTCCTTTACGCGGTCTGATCCCGGGAGACTCTTCGCTGCAGCAGCGTCAGAAGCAGCACAATAACGCCCATCAGCACGGCCTGTGCTGCGGCGGAGCCAAAATCGAAGGTCGAGAATGCAGTGTTGTACATATAATTCATCAGTTCATTGGTCGTGCCCAGCGGCGCACCGTCCGTAATCATCATGACATGGATATATGCGCCGAATGCGCCGATTGTCAGAACGGTCAGCAGATAATTTGTGGTATTGCGTACCATGGGAAGCGTAATGGCAAAGAAACGGCGGATGCCATTGGCACCGTCCAGCTCAGCCGCCTCATAGATCTCCTGGGGAATTCCCTGCAAAGCGGCCATGTAAATCACCATGACCCAGCCTGTCCCCTTCCAGATACCAAACAACCACAACACCAGGTTGGCAGTCCAGGTATGCTGAAGCCAGGAGACCGGGCTTTCAACGAGGTGCAGCTGCATCAGAATGTAGTTGACCATGCCGCCCTTGCCGGACATAAACAGATATTTGAACACCATGGATACCACAACCCAGGAGGTGATGACCGGCAGGTAACAGATCACCTTGAACGCCGTCTGTCCCCGCCGGACGGAATTGACCAGACATGCCAGCACCAGTCCGCAGGCCATTTGTCCGGGTACCGTCACCAGGGCATACAGAATGGTGTTCCGGAACGCGATCCGGTAGTTCTGGTCTGACAGCAGGCTGAGATAGTTCCGGAGGCCGACCCATGCATTGGGTCGGTTCTGGATGACATTGAAGTCTGTAAAGCTGATCCAGATATTCCGAACCAGCGGATAAAGCACAAAAAGCGCCATCAGCACAAAACCGGCCAGCAGAAACGGCAATGCCTGCATCCACTGCTGCAGGCCGGCTTGCAATTTTCTTTTTCCCGTCTGCATCGCTGCACCTCGATTCGCCTGATTTCTTCCGCGAGGGGCTGTAACCCCCCTCGCGGAACCGGAGATCATTCCTGTGCCAGCAGCGCGTCGATCTGCGCTGCCGCGTCATCCAGCGCCTCCTGAGAGGACGCCTGCCCCCGGAGCACGCTCTCAAAGGCAGTGTTGAGAATCGTCTCGATGGTCGGCCAGCTGGAGCACGGGATCCGCGCCTGCGCCGTCTTCAGCTGCTCCATATACACCTCTACATATGGCGAACCGCTGGTATCCACCTTTTCCATGGCGGAGGAAGTAACCGGGATCATACCGGCGCCCGCCATGGCAACCTGCTGTGCATCCTCCAGCATAAACTTCATGAAGGTCCAGGCCGCGTCCTTTTTGCTGCTGGTCGAGGTCATGACGATGTCCTCGCCGCCTACAATGGAGATGCTCCGGCCGTCTACAGAGGGCATCAGCGCCGGCGTATAGGTGTCGAGCTTATCCTCAGAGCTGAAGAACCAGGGGCCTTCCACGATCATCGTATAGTTTCCGGCTTCAATGCCGCCCCATCCATCGGGCTGCTCTCCCATAATGGCGGGGCCAATGACGCCGTCCTTGTACCATCCCACGATGGTATCCAGCGCCTTCACCGTGTCCGCTCCGTTCAGGTAGCCGGAAGCCGTCGTATAATCCCCGTCGGTGACGGAACCGCCCAGGGTCCAGATAAACGGGAGCATCGCCCAGTTATAGGAGCCGGACACGGCAAACAGCCATTTTTCCTCGGCGGGGTTGGTTTTGTCCAGAGCGCCCATCAGCGCATCCAGCGTCTCAGGCGGTGCGTCAAAGCCATACTCCTGAAGCACTGCATTGTTATATACGGCAACGGTGGTGTTGGCATTGAGGGGAAGACCGTAATTCTGCCCCTTATAAAGTGTGGTGCTCATGGAGCCGGGCATAATGCCGGCGGATATGTCGTCAAACTCTGCATAATCGTTGAGACATTCCAGAGCACCCAGCTTTGCCATCTGGGAAACCCATGTCAGATCCAGACGGATCACATCCGGGGCAGCGTCACCTGTGACGGCAGTAATCAACTGCTCGTCCAGCCCCTCATAGGGCATCCGGATGGCGTTTACCTTGATATTCGGGTACTGCTGTTCAAACGCAGTCAGAACGCTCTCTGTAAAGATTTTTTCCTCACCTTCGCTGTAAGAATGCCAGAAGGTGATCTCAACCGGTTCCTGAGTATCCGGCGTCTCTGCGGACGGGTTATTCTCCGTCTGCGCAGGGGCGGCATTTGCCTCCGTACCCGGATTCTGCGGGGCGTCCTTTGCACAGGCCGACAGGGAGAGCAGCATGGCTGCCGCAAGAATGAACGCTAAAATTTTCTTCTTCATATGGTTTCCTCCGTTCAATTTTAAAGTGTGGGATAAATGTCCGCTGCTGTGTTTGCTATCACCATGAAAAGATTCTGTTTTAAAGCAAATCCCCTCCAATCTCTCGATTGTAACTGGTTACATTTTTGAGTAAAAAAACGCGTTTTATTTATTCACGCATTTTTGTTGACCCCCTCTCAATAATGCTGACAGGCAGAAGCAGATGTTCCGGACTCTGCTCACCTGCCCGCAGCTGCTGAATGAGCATTCTGGCTGCAGCCATGCCCAAACTGACCACATCAATTTTCACCACCGTCATTGCAGGCTCCGATACACTGGCGAGTACGCTGTCGTCAAAGGCAACCACCTGCACATCGTCCGGGATACGAACCCCATGCTTGGTGAGTTCGCGCATAAAATGGAAGGCAATGGCGCTGTCCGAGGCCACATAAGCCCGACACAGACGATCCCGATGGGCTTCCACATAGGCGGCAATATCCGCCGGTGTCAGCAGTCCTTTCGCCGCGCCGCACGCAGGCTCGGAAAGCCCTGCCGCCTCTAGGCAGCTCTTGTAACCGGCATACCGTTCCGCCGCAAACACCTTTTCAAAGCTGTTTGTCAAAAATCCGATCTCCGACGCGCCGGTTTCCAGAAGCCATGCCGTCGCGCACCGCCCCGCCTCAATGTTGTCAATGTCCACCCACGCCGCCTGCTCCACAGAGGAGCGGCCGCCGATGACGAAGGGAATCTTGCTTTTCCAAAGTACCTCCAGAACCTGGGCATTGGCCAGTTCGCTGAGCAGAACCACGCCGTCAATCCGGTTTTCATTCACAATGGATTCCAGGGTGGAAACATTTTTGCTGCCGATGTGGCAGATCATGAGATAGTAGCCTTCCCGTGCCAGCGCATGCTCCAGGCCATACTGGATCCGCAGAAAATAGTCGTTGCCGTAGGTCTCCACATTGCTGTCGTCCACCACCAGCGCCACGGTATAGCTGTTGCCATGGAGAAGGCCCCGGGCCATCATGCTTGGCTGATAGTTCAGCGCCTCAATGGCCTGCCGGACTCTTTCCACGGATTGGGGTGCGATCAGCGGGCTGTTGTTCAGATAGCGGGACACTGTCGCCACAGAAACGCCCGCATATTTGGCTACGTCACGAATGGTTGGCTTCATATTTCTCTCCATTGGAACCGGTTACAATCTTTTCTTCAGTATAGGTCTTCAATTTACCGATGTCAATAGGGAATTTCCCCAATGTTTTGTATGTAAATTTATGAAAAATAACAACAGTCTATGTCCTTTACACCTCAAATGAAATCACGGTTTCTTTCGGCAGCTTCTCCTTCTGACAATTCAAAAGAAAGGATATCGCATGCTCAATGCATCGCAGCCCAGCGTTCCGCTGGGGAAGCTCTTACCGCCATAGATTGCGGTGTCTTGCCAGAAATCCAGAGATAGAATATTATGTTTCATGTGCCCCTCCAAATTTGTTTTTGCTTATTATAACACATATGTTCTATAAAAGAAAGAGAGTTTGTCCTGTTTTTTCAAATGACCTTGTCCTGTGATTAGCCTGTTTTTTTAAAATTTCCCCATAACCATAATGAGAGGGTAAGATGCTCGCCAAGTTGATATGACCCCCAAATGTTGGACAGAGAATCCGACATTTGGGGGTCATGCATCGTAAGCATATTGGGCTACCGAGGATCCGGTGGCGGATTCCACCGCCATTACGTCACCCTGCAGGTTGGTGATGTAATAGTAGACGGTGCCATTGTAAGTCATGGTCAGCGGCGCGCCGTTGGCATCGTAGCTGAAATCCAGAATGTCGTCCCCAACGGTCATCCGCATCAGCTTGTCACCGGCATAGATGTAGCTGTAGGTCTTGTCGTCGCTTATCCTTCTGGTGCGCAGGCCGCTGGTGTTGTACTCCATCTGCCAGTCCCGCGTATCCAGCTTCACCGTGGCGATCCGGGTGCTGCCCATGTCGCCGTTGGCGTCGGTGATGAAGCAGCGGTACTCCGCTCCTTCGCTCTCTGCCGTCATCTCCACCCGCAGGGTGGGAGAAGTCTCTCCGGTCAGATACTCAAAATTGCTGGCTCCGGGAGCGCGGCACAGCCACTGATAGCTCAGGTTTGCACCTTCCGCTTCCACAATGAAGGTAGCGGTATCGCCGGGTCTGCCATAGTAATCATCCGGCTCGTTGATGAGGGTGAACTCCGGGTCAAACTCGCTGTAGGTGGCGACACTGCTGGTAACCGTCAATCTGCCTGCCTGAGAGGTTGCCACATGACCCATGTAGTCCTTGGCGATGCAGCGGTAAAGATTCCCGTTGACACTGGCCTGAATAGGAATGTTCAGGGTCGTGGAGGTGCTGCCGTTGACATTGGACCAGGTCTCCCCATCGTCGGTGCTGCACTGCCACTGATAGGTCACCCGGTCACCGCTGGCCGCTACGGTGAAAGTGGCGGTGCTGCCCGTGGTGCCGTAGTAGTTTTCCGGCTGGGTGGAGATCACCACCGGCGGCTGCCTGGAAAGGGAGGCCAGCTGCCGCCCGTTTTCCCAGCCAAGGGTCCACCGTTCACCGTTATAGTAGCTGGTGGGGTTGCCAATGGCGTCATAGGTGATGGCTTCTCCGTCATAGGCGGTCAGAAGGTCCTTCCACTCCGCGTCTCCATAGGTGTAGGTGTGAGTGGCCTCTCCATCGGAAGAAGTCAGAATATTGCCCACCGTATCGTAGGTATAGGTATTGCTGTAAGACACGGGCGGACCATCGAAGCCACTGACAGTGCCGCTCTCCGTAAGCAGCTGGTTCTGATCATCGTAGGTGTAGGTGGTGACGTTGTTTAGGTTATCCGTGCTGGTCAGGATATTGCCCGCGTCATCATAGGTGTAGGCATATCCGGCGAACTTACTGGTAACCCCATTTGACGATGTTTGGGAATAGTCTACGGATTTGACCTGGGTGGTAGTCTTGCTGTCGGAAACATCCCGATAGGCATAGCTGCGGGTAAAGACGCCGCTGTTCATGGACGTCAGTCGCTGCAGGCCGTCATAGCCCATGGTGAACGTTGTCAGCGCTGTCCCGTTTCTGGCAATGGAGAAAGTGTTCAGGCTGCCGTCCGAGGAATTATAGGTGAGATCCTCCGCGTAGCTGTCGCTGCCTACCTGCCAGCTTTGCTTTGTCAGCTGATTGCTGGAATTATAAGACTGACTGGTCCGCAGTACGGTATTTTCTCCATTCAGCTGCTGACTGTTGAGCAGACGGCCAATGGAGTCGTAAGTGTACACATAAGTGACGACTTCTCCGCCGCCGGTCTCCGTCAGGCTGTGGAGCTGGCCTTCTCCGTTGTAGGCGTAGGTCAGCTTCCGCCCGTCAGAATAGGTTGCCGTCTTTATCCGACCCAGAATGTCATAGGTATAATTGACGGTAGCGCCGTTGCCATAGGTCTGTTTGGTAAGCTGACCGTTGCCATTGGCATAGATGTTGGAAGCCAGATTCCTGCTGCCAACTTTGGCAGAAAGCATGTTGCCAAAGCTGTCATAGGTGAAGTTATAGGTTTGGCTGGCGCCGCTGCTGTTGGTTCTCTGGATGGCACTTAAGTTTCCGTTGGTGTAAGTATACAATAGATTCGCGGTATTCGCAATACCTGTTTGCGTTACTCTGCCGGAGGTATCGTAAGCGGAAGTGGTGACGATCCCGTTAGGATCGGTCACAGAGGTTGGCAGAGACCGCATCACGGAATCGCTGTTGCCGTAGCTATAGGATACCGTTGCTCCGGCAGCATCCGTGACACAGGTCAGGCGGTTGCCGCTGCCGCCATAGGCCGCAGTGGTCTGGATGGTCTTCCCGCCGGAACCGGACAAGGTGGTAGTGGTCACATTGCCGGTGCTGTCGTAACCCATTGCCTGAGTGATCTGCCCATTGGAGACGGATTTCAGCCGGTGGGTATAGGTAGTGTCGTAGGTGTAGGTGAAGGTGCCGTTGCCGCCGGTGACGGTTTTGATAAGGTTCCCGCCGGAGTAGGTGTTCTCATCCTTGTCAAGACCTGTGGAGGTGACAGATACCAGCTTGCCGTTGGTATCATACTTCATGGTCTGAGCCACTTCCCGTAGCAGGGCAATGTTGTCAAAGTAACAATCGTTGGCATTACCCTCATAGGCCAGCGTGACCCGGATCTTCTGCACGGTTTTGGCAGGCTGCTTGGGAACGATGCTGATACTGGTGAACTGCCACTGGTTGCTGATGTCAGAATTGAAGGCGACGTAATGTCCCTCGGTGGTACCGTCGGAATAAGTGATCGTGGCACGCAGGCCGCACTTCTTGGTGACATCGTTCGGATTATCCAGTTCGCTGGGATCATCCGGAACCGCGTTGGCTCGCGCCCAGCCGGAGAGAACATAGGTCTGGGTGCCTGGCAGATTCAGAGTGATGTCCTGATAAGCGTTGGTGCTGGCGCTCAGGGGGTCACCGGTGATCTTCAGAGATCTGGAAGAGCCTGCCACACCATAGGTGCTGGAGAATGCCGCGTTGGTACCCATGGTCCAGCGGTCCGTTCCCTCCATATTGCTGTTTGTCACCAGATTGTAGCTGGAGGGAGCGTCTCCTTCTTCTATCTGGAAGTCATCGGCGTAGAAGGTGCCGATCGCGCCGTTGTTATTGACAAAAATGCCGTATTCGTCCGTAGCGGGCGGGGTAAAGGTGACACTGATCCGAACCCAGCCGTCATCCACAGCTGTGGAGGTGATGTAGTTTATCCACTGGCTGGTCCAGCCCTGACTGCCGTCGGTAACGGTTATGGAGACGCCGCCGCCCTCAATTTTGGTTACGGCGCTGGTGTTTACATAGCCGGAAACGGTATACGGCTTTCCGGCGGTCAGGGTACCGGAGGAGACCAGCGCGTACTGGCTGCCGCTGCTCAGAGTACCCTTGATGGAATAGGAGCCGGTTCTGGGTTTAGTCGTGGCACGGCTGGTTCCGTTATTGAAGGTCCAGCCGCCTGTGCCATCTTCCAGGCCGGGGTTACTCAGCAGCTGCTGCCGGGCAACGCCGATGGAGCCGGTACGGAGCGTCCGGTTGTTCGCCTTGTCGGTGGAGCCGCTGCCGGAATAGACCGCGTTGGTTGCGCCCAGAATATTCCCGGTATTGTCTGTAGTATAGGCGTTGACAGTGCGTCCGGCGTAGTCAAACAGGTAATGCGTCAGCACATCGTCGCTGTTTCCGGAAACACGGTCCGCTCCATGATCCCGGTACACCGTTTCGCTGTGATCCGGGTAAGTGACGGAGACGGTTGCGCCCGTCCCGGAGTTGTTGACCTCCTGATATCTGGACACCTTGCCATTGGAATAGGTGAACGAGAGACTGTAGCCGCTTTCGCTGTCTGTCATCTTGGTGGCCTGATAGCCGCTGTAGGTGTAGGACGCGATGGTGGAGCTGCTTCTCTTGATCCCAACCAGATTGGTGCCGCTGTAAGTCAGGGTGTACACATTTCCGGCGGCATCTGTCACACTGATAAGGTCATTGCCGCTGTAGGTGAAAGTTGCCATTGTAATAGCGGACTGCCCCTTGTTCTCCTGCGTGATGGAGGACAGGCGGCCGCTGCTGTAGTTGATATTGATTTTGTTCCCGTCAGAGTCTTTGGTGGATGTCAAATAGTTACCGGTGAACGTCCATTCATTCCCATCGTCGTCGGACATGAGGTAGGCGTTGGTGCCGGTACTCTTTATCTTCAGGCTCAGACCATCCTCGTCGTAATAATAGGAGGAATCTTTGGAACTGTCCTTACTGAAATAGTGGATCGTACCGTCTCCGTCCGAATATTTCAGATAGGAAATGTTCGAGATCGTTTCGGACTCCACCCGTTGGATACAGTCCAGAGTCCAGCCGGAGCCTACATTCATGCTCAGTCCCAGCTTGGCGGGAGGACAGTAATCTGTGCTGGATCTGGCGAAATAGTCGGAATTATAGACCAGGTTCAGGGAGAATGGATTGGTGGAAGAAGCGTAGCTGACCAGCTCCTTGGCAATCTTCAGCTGGCCGGTGTGGTCAGAAATATAGGCAGTTCCGGCTTCTCCCGCACCCAGAGTAGCGTAGGTGTAATAAGGCTCGATGCCGGTGTTGTTCCGGTAGGAAACAGTCAGAATAGGCGGGATTGAACCGGCATAGGCGTAGAATGTAGCGGAGGCGTAATAAGAGGTGGTCTGGATCGCATCCTCATTTGTCATTGCCAGAGCAATGGTGGTGTTGCTTGTTCCCTCGATATACCACTTCTTTACGAGCTCCGTCAGATGCCATGTGACATACTCCTTACCGGCTTTGCCGAAGGCATAGTCGATAGCGTTGCTTGCGTCATACTCCGGCTGATCCCGCCGCCAGGTCATCTTGGAAAACCAGTCATAGTAGCTTGAATAGCCGGAGGGCAGACCGGTGGTCACTTCATAAGCACCGATGGGAAGCTTCTCACAGTAACGCTGGGTGTAAGCAGTTTTATACAGGCTCAGCTGTGCGTCCACAACCTCACTTCCACTGGGGACTGTTGGCATAGTCTGGAAGTGCATATAGGTGCGGTATCGTCCGTCGTTGCTGGTACTGTAGGGCTGTGCACCGACATACAGCCACTGACGGCCCAAAGTCGTATCATTGGGCGCGGCTTCCATGGTGTAAACAGAATAGATATCTTCCAACGCCCTGCCGGACACAACGACCAGGGTCGGGTCGATCTTAACGGGGTATGTACGTTCCTCGCTGTTGATCCACTCCTTATCTGCTTCAACAGTCAGAACGGTACCCTGCTCGGTCTCATTCAGCGCGAAATGAACGTCAAAGGAGCCCAAGCCAGAAGCATCCTCCATGCAGGGAATAGGAATCCGGTAAATCTCCTCCTGATCGCTGTTCAGGAAAGAGACAGAGCTGTTTTCATTCAGGACAGCGGTAAGACTGCTGCTTTCCAGCAGAAAGTCAAACCGGTAACTTTCCTGAGGCTCATTGATAATGATCTGTTCCTTAATGTTATATCCGAAATTGGTGTATTGCAGATCAATACCAGGGAACACATCCTGGTAAATCAGGGAGGATTGGAGTTTCTGAGGAATCACGTCATTGACGTCCCAGTTATACTTATCCTGTAAGGTAAGCATAGCTGGAGTATCAGTCGTGACTTCCGCAACAACATCCCGATTGAAGACCAGACCGGTGGCTTCGTCCAGATCCTCAGGCTCTGTTTCTTCGGGTTCTGTTTCTTCAGGAATGGTTTCTTCTGTTGCCGAAGGTGCGGGAACGGTTTCTTCTGTTTCAGAAGCGCCTGTTTCGGCTGGCTCTGTTTCGGTGGCTTCCAGCTGAGTCTCCACAGTCTTCTCGGTAGGTGTGGGCTGGGTGGAAACGGTGGGTTCGGTTTCACCTTCTGCGAAATCCGCCGTATTTTCGGGGTCTTCCCCGGACATCGCCTCAGTTTCCCCACTTTCAGGCAGTTCCTCCGGCAGACTCTCCTCCGTAATTACATCTGTTTCTTCTGCCGGAATTGTCGTTTCCGGTTCGGTGGCTGGTTCGGCAGGAACGGTTTCCTCAATGGAAGGCTCGGTTTCTGCGGTGGTCTCCACAATGGGTTCCGTAGCAGCCTTCGTTTCCTCCGCTGGCAGTGTTTCCTCCGGATCTGTGTCCAGCTCACCGGAGATCATCTGATCCGCCATAGTGGTATCCAGCAGGGACATGGAAACGGACTGGCCGCCGTGTTCGACAGTGAACAGCTTCCCATTTGCCAGCGTTGACGGGAACGCTGCCGGTGCGTTGGCGTTGGCCGTTCGGTAAGCGCCCGCCGCCAAAGACAATCTGTTGTCAATGTCGATCCACTGCCCGCCGCTGTTCTGGAAGTGGACCGGCAGGCCGTAGGATACGGCAACAAAGCTTCCGTCCGATAACCGGAAGTGCTTGATGCCTTCCTCTCTGAGACCTTCGACTTCACCGATAATCTGGACTGTGTGGCTTTCTGTATCTCCCTGTACAGATGCTGAACCCCGATCCTCCGAGTCCAGCGCCAAAGCATGCACAGGAAGCATATTAATGAGCATGGTCAGTACGAGCAGAATGCTGCAAAGTTTGATCCACCGTGATTTCATTTGATACACTCCGTTCTGTATTTTTTTAGGAGATGCATTGTGGCCACAATTTATGCTCCTATTATATCAAGACAATCCTGCGACAATTTTCGCAACACTTATACAAATTTTTTTCTGATGGATAAAATAAAACCGTACCTGATCCTTCCGGAAAATATCTGGCACAAGTTTGAGAATCAAATATAGATGCGTCCTGTGTTCTGCAAAAAGCGCCTGAAAACAAGTTGTGCAGAACACCGTGTTACCTACTGTCCTTTAAAGCAAAAAGAAGAGACGTGTATCCCCCATTCTCCCTATATCTCTGTCTGGTTTTCACTGCCCCGACTGTGCGCAAATCATTCAGTGCTCTGCGAACAGTAGATTCAGACAGCTTCAGATCTCTGGAAATTGTTGGAATCGACGGCCAGCAGATACCGTCTTTATTGGCGCGGTCGGCGAGATAGATATACACAGCAATCGCTCTGTGCGGCAGATCCATACGGTACAGCTTCGTAAAATCATGCATATTGTTTCCTCCTGTACGGGTGGGGCTGAGATGCCCCACCTGTTTTTGTTATGTTTTGAGCGCTGTTTTCTCAGGCATCGGTACTGGTTTCAGCGTTGTCTGGGGTGGTAAAGGTTCCTCGGAATATACCAGTGGGCATTCGGAAAGAATTGCCTGTTCCAGCTCCGCTTTTCCCGCATAATGCACTGGGCGGCTGCCCCGGTCAGGGATTTCCAAAGGCTTTTCAAATCGGATTCCCCAGTTCAGGAATAGTTTCAGTTTTGTCTTCATGGGGTGAGTGCCGGTTTTCATTATCACGAAGCTGCCCTTGGGCATGGATTTCAGCTCATCCGGGGACATGAGGGGACGCTCCATCATTTGCAGGGACTGGGAGTTGCTGTCCTTACCCTGAGTCACAGAGCCGGACAGAACCGTGCGGCTGCCCAGATTTCTGGACAGCACCTCCGCCGTCTGACTGTTGGGCGCAAAGCCGCCGAATATGGTGTCCTGACAGTTATCGGCGAGGATTTCCGCACCCTCTTTTCCGTAGTTTTTCTCTAACTGAGCAAGGCTCTGAATGATAGGCACAAGGGTCAATCTTCGGGAACGACCTGCGGAGAACAGCGGCAGGATGTCAAAAGGCGGCATGGTTCCCAACTCGTCGCAGAAGAACACCGCCCGGTTGGGAAGCTTGCCGCCATGCTCATTGGCCACGGAAAACAGTTCACGGGCGAGGTTCTGGATCATCAGACTGGCCACAAAGTTCTTGGTAGCGTCCTCTTCCGGGAGAATCAGAAAGATAGCGCACTTTTCCCGCACAAACTGTTCCGCATCAATGCCTCCGTCAAAGCACAGCACCTGTTCCAGCTCCGTATCCAAAAAGGCATTTAATCTGGACAGCACGGTGGACATGATGGAGTTCATCGCCTGATCCGACGCTGTCAGTGCGGAACCCGCCAGCCATTTTGCCTTGTGTTCCGAGGGCAGAAGCTGCATCAGCTCCTGAAACTGGTTCCCGCCCCGTCGCCCCTGCATCAGAAGTTCCTGCACCAGCTTGAATACAGAGGCGATGTGCCGGGTTTCATAGCCGTCCGTTTCCTCCGGTGGAAGAAACTCCGACAGGAGCAAAACCACCGAGGCAAGCAGCCCTTCTGCTGCGTCATAAAAGTAGGCGTTCTGTCCGTGGTCACTTCCTTCCCCCTCTGGGCTGATGATCGTTTTCGCCAGAATTTTGGCATACTTCTCTGCCTTTGCTTTGGCCGTTATCTCCGTGGGATCTTCCCGGTGGTCATCCATGTAGCGGTTTATCAGGGTCAAAAGGTTATTTCCGTCCGACCGGGTAGGCTCCCGGAGGTCAACAACCGATATCCGGTAGCCATAAATGTCACGGGCGATAGCGCCGTAGTTCCGCGCCAGATCGCCCTTGGTATCCAGCGCCAGAAAGCTCATGCCGCTGGCACAGGCATATTCCAGATTGGGGTACAGGAAATAGGCGGTTTTGCCCACGCCGGACGCGCCGATCATCAGCACATGGACGTCATCCGAGTCCACCAGCGCCGTTGTTTTTCTGCCGCCCTGGCAGCCCAGAACGATGCCCTGAGGCAGCGGCTTTCCATTGGAAATGGGCTGTTTTCCCTCTTTTGCGGCCTGCCGCCATTGGTTCGGTGTGTATGGAACATGGTGGTAGGTTTGCTTTACCTCCTGCCGGGTAGCCCAGCGGGCAGTGCCGTGCTGACCGTTGCCCACGGTTTTGTCTTTGATACCGTTGAGATCATGCTTTTGGGCAGCATAAGTCACAAAAAACAGCACCGCAATGATGCCGCCCACAGATAAAATCAGCATGGAAATTCCATTCATTTTTTGTCCTCCTTCCGCAGAAACAACAAATCCTCGTTCCAGTCCTTTCGGGTGGGAACGAGGATTTGATTTCGTATGTTCTTTTCCGTTAATGCCTTGGAAATTCTCTGTGCTGCCCTTTGGCCGGTTTCATCGTTGTCCATGCAGATGCACACATTGCGGATGAATGGCCTGCCTTCCATCGTCTTCCACAGCACCTTGTCCGAAACGCCGCAGGCCGCGGCATAGCTGCTGGATTTCCAGTGCTGTTTGTGCATGGAAATAAACGACAGCATGTCAATCGGAGCTTCAAACAGGAACAGGGTGTCCCCGCCGCCGACCCAGTGGAAGCTGTATTCCGGCTTACTGCCGGGGGCATTTCCCTTGAAGCTGCCCTGTGCAGCAGTGCTGTGCTTGTGAATGTGCCGTGGTTTTCCCTCCCGGTCTGCGCCCACGAATACGGCGTTGTGGTAATCTGCGGATTCATAGACAAGCCCTCGGTAGGAAAAAGCATCCAGCGCCTCCTTGTCGATGCCCCGGTGCCGAAGCAGGTAGCCGTAAACCCGGCGCATGTTCTCATGTTTTTGGGGAATCTCCAATGGTTTCTGAGAAAAAGGTTCTACCGGTTCCCGGATGGTACCGGCATCCATGGCGAGCATTAGCTGCACCGCCTCCGGGTACTCCATGTTGTAGAACCGGCAGGCAAAGTCGATAGTGTCTCCGCCCACCTGTTCGTACTGGTGGAACCACAGATTGCCCCGGATGGTCACTTTCTGTCCGTGATCCAGCCACATATTCTCCGAGCCGGATCGTTTCACCTCCTCCCCGCATTGCCGCAGAAATGCTGCCAGATCTGTTCGTCTGGCCTGTTCCCGCTGCTGCTCCGTAAACGGTATATAGCTCATTTTACCTCCGAATCATTTCTTCAAGTGAGGGATAGAGATATTTGCATAATTTGTCCGTATAGAGTATCAAACCTTTCCTATCTGCTGTAATATCTTCAGATGGGAGGTTCTTTTCCTGGTGTCATCGTGACAGGGAGCTGGTGTCACTGCATGGCTAGACTTTCCCCTTTGCGGTGGATTTATTCCAAATTGAATCCTCACCTTCTGCTTTTCTGCATATACTTCCTATATTTATATGCAGAAAATTATGATATTTCCATTGATTTTCTGCATATAAAGTGGTATACTTATATGCAGAAAGGATGAGAGCGTATGCGGAAATTTGATTACTCTTTCTTAAATAACGGTTTCCTTCCGGCATCTCTGGTAAATTTAACGTCCAGCATTGCCGCCTTAAGAACTATGGCAGGCGTCCACAGGGAAGAACATCTGCGGATTTTTTCAGAACTGGAAGCGGTCGCGAAGATCCAATCTGTCAAGAGTTCCAACGCGATTGAAGGGATCGTTACCAGCGATTCAAGAATTGCGGAAATCGTAAATCAAAACAGTGCACCGCTGAACCACAGCGAGCGGGAAATTGCCGGGTATCGTGACGCTTTGAACGAGATTCATTTGAATTACGATTATATTGATTTCCGGGAATCGGATATTCTTCATCTTCACGAGATCATGATGTCTATGGCCGGATATGAGTTTGCCGGCAGATATAAAACCAGCGACAATTACATTCTGGAGGAAGATGCTCAGGGAAACCGGCGCATCCGGTTCCGTCCTACCCCTGCTGCGGAAACAAAACAGGCTATGGAGCAGTTGGAGCTGGCCTATATGGCCGCGCGGAACGATGGAAACATCAACCAGCTTCTTCTCATTCCCTGCGTCATTCTGGACTTTCTTTGTATACACCCCTTCCGGGACGGCAACGGCAGAATGTCCAGGCTGCTTTCCCTGCTCCTGCTGTACAAAAGCGGTTACGACGTAGGAAAATATGTGTCCTTTGAGGAGCAGATCAACCGCTATAAGGGATACTACTATGACGCTTTGCAGCAGTCCTCCTCCGAATGGGAAAACGGTCAGAACGATTACTTTCCATTTATGGAGAACTTCCTTTCTACGCTTTATATGTGCTACAAAGAACTGGATAAGCGGTTTGCCGTAGTACACGGAAAGAAGGTCACCAAGAAAGCCCGGATTGAAGCGACCGTACTGAACAGCCTGACGCCTCTGTCCAAAGCAGATATCTGCAAAATACTCCCGGATATCAGCCCGACTACGGTAGAAGCGGTTCTGGGAAATATGGTTCGTACCGGGAGCATTCGCAAAATCGGATCCAGCAGAGCGATTCGTTATATCAAGGCATAACCCGATAAGCAGGCTGTAGGCATTCAATCCCGAATGCCCATAGCCTGCTTCTTCTCGTCAATCTGACGGCGCTGCTTACGGTCAGGCTGTTGGTGCCGGACTCTATCCTGCTGTTCCTTCTCCTGAAATATCCGTCCAAGCTGGGCGATCAGAGAGGCAGCACCCTTTATGTGCTGCTGTCGGATCACCCGCAGCAGATTTTCCGCATACATATTGCCATGGGCAGCAGATCGATTCAGATATTCCAGTCCCTTTTCCCGGTCAGCACAGATGCCATTTCCGAAATAGTAGATCTTACCAAGCTGGTATTCCGCATAGGAATTGCCGTCCTCTACCGCCATACGGAAGCAGCGGATGGCTCTTTGCACATCTTTCCAGCCTTCTTCCTTGAGGTAGACTTTCCCGGCAATATAGGCCGCAGAAGTGACACCCGCTTCCGCGAGTTCCTCAAGCAATGGCAGTCCTCTGGCAATATCCTTCTGCACCAATTTTCCCTGACAAAACAGCTTTCCAAGCTGGTACCTGGCAAAGGCATTGTCTTTTGCCGCCGCCAGTTCCAGATATTCTACCGCCTTTTCGGGATCATATTCTGAAAGCTCCGGCTTTAGATACAGCTTACCAAGGCCATACAGGGCATCCACGCTGCCCAGCTCCACAGCTTTCTCAAAATAGTACCGGCTCTTTTCCAAATCCACTTCGGTGCCGGTTCCGGTCATGTTCATGGAGCCAAGGCGATAGCATAGCTTGTCGTCCGCCATAGTCGCTTCCATGGCAAGAAATCCTGCGTATGCTTTGGCATACCACCGCTTGGAGTCTTCCAGATCAGCCTCTGTCCCAATACCATCCTGATACATCCTTCCAAGCTGGTACTGGGCGTAAGCATTGCCCCGGACTGCCGCCATGGTGTACAGTCTATACGCTTCCGTACTGCTCTGCTCCACCCCCTGCCCCCGGAGGTATTGTCCACCCAGGGAATAGGCAGCAAATGGGTTATTATCTTCCACCGCCTGACGAAACCACCGGGCAGATTCCTCATAGTTCTGTTCTGTCCCGTGACCATGGGCATGGCATTTTCCTATCCGGTATCGCAGATAGCCTTTCTTTTCAGCCGTCTGTTCTGCTTTCTGGAAGGCTTCCAACGCATTCCGGAACCAAGTCTGTGCTTCTTCCTCATCCGCGTCACAGCCCAGCCCAAGCAGGTACATCCGTCCCAGATCATAGCAGGCAAAGCCGTTCCCCCCGCGTGCCTCTGTATCCAGTAGAGGCATCGCTTTCCGGAAATCCGGCTTTTCTTCCTCTGTCCCATATAGAAATCTGTGCGCCTGTTTGTAAGGATCTGACCACCAATCTCTGCCGTCAGAAGCATGGCGAACAGGTTCATTCTCTGTGGCACAGTTCTCATAGGTATCAGCTTCCCCACCGGTTTCTTTCTGAATAAACTGGGGGCGGTAGTGATTGCTCCACCAGTCAGGCTCTTCTGTTGGTACAGGGTCATGCTCCTCTCCCGGCGGGAGTTCTGCTTCCATCATATCCTGCTGCAGTTCCGCTGCCTGCCGGATCAGGTCATTGATCTTCAGCGCCTCCTGTATCACAGCGTTGCGGATGGACTTGAATTCCTTGTTCTGTTCCAGCGGCACACGCTCCGGGAAATGGTCTGTATAGGTGCGAAGCACATCCTCCCGCTGTTCGTACCACAGATCGTACAGCTCCCGGATGTTCTCATTTTCGGCAAGCTCCGCTACAATTTGGTCAACGATTGCCTTCACATCCGATTTCAGATAGCCGTACACCTTCTTCCCCGTGGTGCGGGAAAGGCGGTCACTGAGCTGTACCAGTAACTCCTCAATCCTGGGATTCAGATACTCCCCCGCATTGATTTTCGCCACGATCTCCGAGACACGTTCCCGTCCCTGCTCCCGCAGGCGGTCACGGTATTCCGTCTGCTGTTGGTAGGTAAACATCAGCTCCTGAGAAAAGATTTCTCTGGCAAAGACAGACCGCATTTTCTCCACGCCCTTTGCGCTCAGATGTCCCTCTCCCGGCACCGTGGAGTAGGCAATGAGATGGACATGTGGGTGATGTCCCTCATTGTGAAAGGCTGCATACCACCGCAGATGGTTCATTGGAATCTTGAGATTTTCGGAAAGGGTCGGTGTCTGTCCCCGGAGGAAATCCCGCCAACGGCTCCCGTGGTCGAAGCCCAGCCGGGCGGCATCTTCCCGTTTCAGAGACAGAATCGCCGTATACACATTGCCCTTGTAGGCATTCAGCTCTTTTGAGACTTCGCTCAGCTGCACCTCCACACCATCGTCCGTAAACAGCCCATGGCTCCCAAACCGCTCCGCTCTGGGTCGGGTGGCGATGTAGTCGGCATAGGTTTTCGTATTGACAACCGCATTCAGGTTTTCCTCCATCGCCATGGAGATAAATTCCGAGGCGTTTCCCACCGTCCGCTCCTGCTGGTAATCCCGGTATTCATGGCTCTGCTTTGTGTCCGGAAAGTCCCGGAGAATTTTCTCAATCAGCGCCTGCTGCTTTTGGGTTGCGGGGGCATGACGGTGAGAATCATCTATTCTTTCCGCCCCTTCCCGGGTGGCAATATACCGGGCATATCCTCCCACGGATCTGCCGCCCGTACCCGGCTTCAGGTAATTGAATTTCGTCACCAGTCTGGGCATTTATCTATCTCTTTTGAAAGTCAAAGGCATCCTCAAAAGAGTAGACACCATTGGTTCGTTTCACCTGCGCCACACAGGTACCCCGGAGCTTTTCCAACTGCTCCCGGCCAATGTTGCAGGTAGCGGCGACCACATTCATGGTAATCGCCTGCTCCACCGCCAGCTTGAACAGAATGCGGCTGATCCGGTTGTCACTGTCATTCACAATACCCTTGACCGTGGACGTAATGATCTTGGGCAGATAATCGCTGCTATTCTCCGAGGAAATATAGCCAATGTAAAAATGGATTGCTTTCTCGATGAACTCACTCTGGCTGGAACAGTCATCCGCCTTATACCACTTGCGCACCCGCTCCAGCGAGGATTCCCGTATCCAAAGCGCAAATTTTCGTTTTCCCTCTGTATTCTCTGCCATATCAGGCAAAACACCTCCTGTTCTGGCCACAACCCACAGGTTGACCCCACCCGCATCCAACCGGCCCACACTTTCTGAATCCGAAAACCTGTGGTGGGGCGGGCATTGCCCGCCCCCGTAGGCTTGCTGTGGGGCGTTCACGACCCACAGCCTTTCTCCTGCTCAGCACCGGAAGCTGGTTGTTCCCTCTGCTTGTCACCGGCGGGAAGTGCAAGGCCAAGCTTTTCGCTGCCTTTGCGCTGTCCATGCAGCAGCTGCCCAGAACGCTGCTGGTCTGCGTGATAAATGTCCTTCCCGCGGCGCTGGTCTTGTGCTGGACATACGGCTTTCTGCTCTTGTTCTGGGTCTATCTGGTGATTGGCTTTGCGTTGAGCGCCTATGTAAACTGCCTTTTGCTGAAAAAAGCGTTGATCCCTCATCTGTCACAGGAGGTGTCCCAATGAAGCAGAACTTTGGAAGGCTCCCGGATGGCCGACAGGCCGATCTGTATTGGATTGGGGATGAATATACGCAGGCTGCCTTCACAAATCTGGGGGCAGCCATTGTCCGCTGGCTGGTTCCGGATGCCGCGGGCCGGAAGGACGATATCGTGCTGGGATACGATTCCGCGCAGGAATATTTTCAGAACCCCGGCATGATGGGCGCAATCGTTGGCCGCAATGCCAATCGGATCAAAGATGCGCAATATTCCCTGAATGGCACGACTTATTCTCTTACCCCCACCTCGGGCCCGCATAACATTCATTCCGGCCCGAACCGTTATAATCTCCGTCTGTGGGATGTTACCCATTACAGCAAAAGCAGCATCCGCTTCCAGCTGTTCAGCCCTGACGGCGATCAGGGCTTTCCCGGCAATGCCCGAATTGCGGTCACTTATACCCTGACCGGCAAAGCTCTGGAAATTGCCTACGAAATGATCTGCGATCAGGACACGGTGTTCAATTTAACGAACCACGCCTATTTCAATCTGTCAGGCCATCAGCACCCGGAGCAGGCAATGGTGCATACCCTTTGGTTGAACGCCACGCAGTATACCCCTGCCGATGAAACCGGTATCCCTACAGGAGAAATTGCCGATGTATCCGGCACCTGTCTGGACTTTACCGAGGGCAGGTCTCTGAGCGCTCCACCGCCGCCGCCCGGGGGTTACGACCACAACTTTGTTCTTGCCGGAAATCCAGCCGCCGTTCTGAGCGATCCCGCTTCCGGAAGGAAGCTGACGGTCATCACCGACCGGCCCGGACTTCAGCTGTACAGCGGAAATTACCTGAATGTCCCGGGTAAGGATGGCGTTTTCTACGGCCCCCGCAGCGGTATCTGTCTGGAAACGCAATTCTATCCGGACAGCATCCACCACCCGCATTGGCCGCAGCCCATTGCGAAAGCAGATTGTACCTATCACAGCATTACGGCATACTATTACCGCTGATCTATGGCAGACAGAGCACAGGTGCTTCTTTTGATACTATTTCCTGATTAAAATCTTAATTTTAATCAGGAAGGCATCGCCT
>OLOQ01000288.1_pt1 | contig 59397 bp, 49 predicted proteins | sample 1673101 | NCBI WGS metagenome assembly OLOQ01 (sample SAMEA3136754, study PRJEB25190) | human gut metagenome | biome: human gut; feature: human-associated habitat; material: faeces | place: Austria | collected 2013 | reverse complement strand
CTCCAATCCCGAAAAAATTTTTCGGGATTGGAGACCCGTCCCCCTTTCCCGTTTTTTTTCTTACCCTTCTATAACATTCAAAATTTGTTTTTCTAAATCTTTAATTTTCTCGTTAATTCTAAACACATCAGCATCTTTAAGTCCACCATTATTCATATCATCTCTAACAGCATTATCCATATCGTTAATTTCTGCTCTTAATTTTTCTAATCTCTTCAATACTTCTGATTTCATATTAACAGGTAATTTCTTGTCAATTTTATGTGTTAATTTAACATCTTCATCTACATTTATTTCGTATGTTTCGCCATAATTTGGTATTATAACTGGCAATTTTGCTTCTTCTTCAATTATCCCTCCAAGTACTTCTTGAGATTCTTCTTCACCATGTATTAAAAATACTTGTTTTGGTTTTTTGATAAATGAATATACAAAATTCATTAATCCATCTTGATCTGCGTGTCCTGAATATCCTTCTATATATTCAATTCTAGCGTTTACTGCTATTTCTTCTCCAAATATTTTTACTTTTTTTGCTCCATTTACTATGCTATATCCAAGTGTTCCTGGTGCTTGATATCCTACAAATAATATTGTTGAATTTGGATTCCATAAATTGTGTTTTAAATGATGTTTTATTCTTCCTACTTCACACATTCCACTTGCTGATATTATTATACATGGTTCTGGGTTTTCGTTTAAGGCTTTTGATTCATCGGCAGTTGTTGTAAATTTAAGTCCTGGAAATTCTAGTGGTCGGTCTCCTTTTTTTATTTCTTCTTGTGTTTCATCATCAAATAGATTCATATTTTCTTTAAATACTTCTGTTGCAGATATTGCAAGTGGGCTATCTACATATACTGGTGCTTTCATTAATGTTTCATATTCTTTTATGAATTTTTCGTCATCTTTTGTTTCTTTTATTTTATTTAGTTCATATAATATCTCTTGTGTTCTTCCTACTGCAAATGATGGTATTACAACTGTTCCTTTATTATCAAGTGTTTCTGATACTATATCCAAAAACATTTCTGCCTTTTTGTCATTTTTGATGTGCTTTCTGCTTCCATATGTTGATTCCATAACTAAGAAATCTGCATCTTCTATCATTGTTGGTTCACTTAACAATGGGATATCATTATTTCCTAAGTCGCCTGTGAAAACTGTTTTTGTTTGTTTTCCGTTTTCATTTACCCATAATTCAATTATACTTGAACCTAGCATATGTCCTGCATCATTAAATCTTACATGTATGTCTGGTGTTATATCTATTATTTGGTCATATTGAACTGGTTCAAATATTTCCAAACATCTTGCTGCTTGTTCTGCTGTATATAGTGGTTCTCTGGCTTCTAACCCTTTTCTCATTCTTTTTCTGTTTTTCCATTCATTTTCCATTTCTTGAATATGACCGCTGTCTGGTAGCATTAGTGCACATAGGTCGCATGTTGCTTTGTGTGCATATATTTTATTTTTGAATCCTTCATTATATAGTTTTGGTATTCTTCCTGAGTGATCAATGTGTGCGTGTGTTAATAGCATAAAATCAATTTCTGCAGGATTAAAATCAAATTCGTCAAAATTTTCTTCCTCTAATTCTTTTCTTCCTTGCCACATACCACAGTCTACTAAAAATTTTTTTCCTGCTGCTTCTACTAAATAGTTTGAACCTGTTACTGTTTTTGTAGCGCCTAAAAATGTAATTTTCATAAATTTCCTCCTCTTTTGACCAACGTGGACGTTGTTATATTTAAAATATTATCCCCATATTGGCCTTTTTTTGTTAATTTTTATTTCAAGTTCTTCTGGCTTTTTAATTTCTACTTTTTCTTCAAATATATTTTCGTCAAATATTTGCAAAAAGTATTTATCTTTTTCTTTTGTTATTTTTAGATATGCATCTTCTAGTTTTATAATTCTAACTTTGAATATATTTTTTAATATTTCGTTATTTGTTTTTTCATTATTTGATATTTTTTCTAACACTTTATATTCTATTGCTTTATCTATTATTTTTGTTGATATTTCATTTAAGTCTTCCCTTAATTCCTCAATATCTTTAACTTTACTTTGATTGTTGTATTGCAATAAAGAATAATATCTAAAGTCATATATTATTTTTTCAATTTCTTGTTTTGAGTCAACATTTTTTATATTTACTTCTAGCATTTTTAAGAATTGTTTTTGAAAGTCTAATTTCAGCTTTTCTAGCGTTTGTTCTTGGTTGTTGCTATTTAATATTTTTAAGTAACTGTCCTTTTTTTCTAATTCATTTTTGTATTTTACAAAGTTTTGTGGGTTCATTAGTTCATTTAAATATTCGTATTTTTTTAAATTTTTTTCTTTTTCTTCTGCCATTATTTTTGATAATATTCTCATACTAAATATCTTTTTTTCTAATGGAAGTTGTTCATTCCTTTTTATATACTCTTCTTGTAACATATTTTTATTATTGATAGTTTCGTCTATTTGTTTTATTCTTTTTTTGATTTTTTTTTTGTTTTGTGTTATTTCTTCTATAAATTTTTCTTTATCTTGCATTTTTTCTAGTTCTGTTTCTATTTCTTCTTTTTTTTCTAATATATCGTTATATTTTTCTTTATTGAATTTCATTCCTAATAATATTGAAATTTTTGATAATAAGTCTATCAATTTTTTTTCATTTTTCTTTCCATATTGATTTTCTATTTTTTCTTTAAATAGGTAATAATAGTCTATTATAAATTCGTTGTTTTTTATCCATTTATTTAAAAATTCATGTCCTACCAAAATTCTTAAGTCTTGGTATATCAAGTTATGGTCAATACTCTCTATTTCTTGTGGTATTGTTGTCCACGAATAGCCATTAAAGTCTCTTAGTGGTTCTACCATGTTTATGCTATTTCCAACATTTATTAGTTCTGATAGTGTTTCATTTATTAAAAAATATTCGTCTTTTATTATTTTTTCTTTTTTACCTAATTTGCTAATTGCATATAGTATTTTTCTTTCTATTGGATATGCTATTATCATTTTGTCTTTTTTGTCTACTATATATGTTTTGTTATTTGGTATTTTATTTTCTTCGTCACTCATTTTTATTATTTTTATTGAGTTACATTCGTTTTTTATTATTTCTATTAAATTTGATATATATTCTTCTTTTGTTTGAACATCTTTTTTTACAGTTTCTAAGTCTTTGTATGCTGCTTCTATTTTATACATTATTCCTAAAAGGGTACTTTGTACAATTTCGTCAAAATGCTTTGTTTCTAGCACTTCTTCTAATTCATTATTGTAATTTTTCTTTACAATCTTGTCTAATATATTTCTTTTTTGTAGCATTATACCCTCCATTCTTTTTCTTATTTTTCGATTATTTTAACAACATCTGCGTTGTTTTTTTTGATCAATTTGACAACGTCCCAGTTGGTTGAATTTTTATTCTTCTACTTCTTCTTGTGGTGGTGTTCCCATTTTTAGTTCTTCCCATCTTTCTTTTGGCATTAGAACTTCTCTTGGTTTGCTTCCTTGATATCCAGAGATAATACCTCTTTCTTCCATTTGGTCTATAATCCTTCCTGCACGTGCATAACCAACTTTGAATCTTCTTTGTATAAATGATGTTGAGGCTGTTCCTTGTTCTATAACTGCTTCTATTGCGTCCATTAAAAATGGATCTGTTTCGTCGTCTTCTGCTTGTTCTTGTGCTAATTCTTTTTCTGTTTTATTGCTATTTTCTATTGTTTCTAATATGTCTTCACTATAGTTTGCTGTTCCATTTTTCTTTACAAAGCCAACAATTTTTTCAACTTCTTCGTCTGATACAAATGCTCCCTGAACTCTTACTGGTTTTGGGAATCCTGTTGGGAAGAATAACATATCACCTTTTCCCAATAGTTTTTCTGCCCCTACTGAGTCTAATATTGTTCTTGAGTCTACTTGTGAAGATACTGCAAACGCTATTCTTGATGGTACATTTGCTTTTATTAGTCCTGTGATTACATCTACTGATGGTCTTTGTGTTGCAATTACTAAGTGCATTCCAGCGGCTCTTGCTTTTTGTGCTAATCTACATATTGCCTCTTCAACATCTTTTGCTGCAACCATCATTAAGTCTGCTAACTCGTCTACTATTATAACTATTTGTGGTAAAGTTCCTTGTCCTTCTTCTTTTTCTATTGCTTTGTTATATCCTTTGATGTCTCTTACTCCTTTTGCTGCAAATAAATTGTATCTGTTGTCCATTTCTTGTACGGCCCATGCCAGTGCTCCAGCAGCTTTTTTAGGGTCTGTTACAACTGGTATCAATAAATGTGGTATCCCGTTATATACTGATAATTCAACCACTTTAGGGTCTACCATTACCATTTTTACCTCACTTGGTTTTGCATTGTATATAATACTTGAAATTATTGTATTTATACACACACTTTTTCCTGAACCTGTTGAACCAGCAATTAATACGTGTGGCATTTTTGCTATGTCTGCTAGTTGTATATTTCCTGCTACGTCTTTTCCAAGTGCTACTGTTAATTTTGATTTATTATTTTGGAATTCCTCGCTTTCTAATACTTCTCTTAAGTGAACAGCTTCTTTTTCTTTATTTGGTACTTCAATTCCAACTGCTTGTTTTCCTGGTATTGGTGCTTCAATCCTTATTGTTTCAGCCGCTAAATTAAGTGCAATATCATCTGCTAAATTGGCTATTTTACTAACTCTTACGCCTTCTGCTGGTTTTAATTCATATCTTGTTATTGCAGGTCCTACAGATACATTTTCAACCTTTGCAGATACCCCAAAACTATATAGTGTTTTTTGTAATTTAGTTGCCGTATCTGTTAGTGCTTTTGCGCCACCTTTTAATTTCTTTTTATCTGGTTTACTTAATAATTCAATTGGTGGATATTCATAGTTTTCGTCTTCAACCACCATTGCATGTTCTAATTGTAATACTTCTTTTGTTTTGTCTTCCTTTTTTTCTTCTTCTTGTCTAAATAAATTATTTTCTATAACATCTGGTTGTATAGATTGTGTTTTCTTTGTTTCTTTTGTTAATGGTGTTAAATCATCATTACTATGGTCATATTTTTTTCTTCCTTTTTTGTCATCTTCTTCTAATATTCTACCACCGAAATTGATTTTTATTTGTTCCCCAACGTCTTCTTCCTCTAATGCTTCTCTTCTTGCTTGTTCTTTTTGTAGTTCTTTTGCTTTTTTTCTATTTTCTATGCTTTCTTGTTTTGCTTCCATTCTTGCCTTTTTTTGTTCTTCTCTTAATTGTTGTCTTCTTTCATATTTTTCTTCTCTATTTTCTTCTGTTTTTTCTACAAAGTTATTTATTATTTCTGATATATTTATTCCAAATGTAAATACTGCAAGCATTATAACAACACCTACACATAAGATTATTGCTCCTATCGGACTTAATAATTTTGAAAGAGGCATGGCAAGTATTACACCTAATGCTCCTCCTCCTATATCTTGTGTTCCTAAATTATATGCTTCTTTTACAACTGTTTGCATTGTTTTGTTAGAAATTGACATCTCCCCTGAATTTATCTGCCATGCACTCATTAAAACTGCTACACTTATTAGAAGTACGGTATATTGTGTTAGTTTTGATGTTAAATATTCATCATCATCTAATGCCAATTTTATTCCTATCAAAAATGTCCCAATTGGTAGAATGTATTTTATAATTCCCATCATTCCACCTAATATTTCATTTAATTTTACTCCTACTATTCCTGAATTTCCATATATTAATACACATAATAATATACTTAATATTATTATTGCTACAACTGCTAAATCCATGTTTGATGCTCTTTTTTTTGCTTTTTTATTTGTCTTTTTCTTTGTCTTTTTCTTAGCCATATTCTCCCTCCATTTATATAAGAAAAAGGGAAAAAAGTCCAACCACCTTTCCCTTTTATTTCAACTCTTTTCTACTATTTTGAACTGTTTTTAGTGTATCTTCTATTGACATTTCCATCAATTTTAATGCTTCTGATATATTTTTTTCCAATCCACCTAATGTTTGTGTAAGCACGTCTTCTGTATGTGCTAGTAAATCATCTGCATATTCTTTAGTTCCATTAGAGATTTCTCTTGATCTTTCATTTGCACTTTCTATTATTTCCTTTTTTTGTTCATATGCTTTTCTTGTTATTTCATGTTCATCAATCATAGAAATAATTCTGTTTTCTGCTTCTTTTACTATTCCATCTGCTTCTTTTTGTGCTTCAACTAAAATACGTTGTCTTTCTTCTTTAACCCATTTTGCTTGTTTTAATTCATCTGGAAGTTTTAGCCTTATTTCTTTTATCAAGTCTAGCATTTCTTCCTTATCAATTATTCCTTTGCTAGAAAATGGTACATTTCTACTTTTTTCAATTATATCCTCCAAAGTTTCTAGTAGTTCAAATATTTCCATGGTTTTACCCCTTTCCAATTTTTATAAAGATTAATGTTGCTCGTCCATATCTTCTTTTATCTGTTATTTCAATATCTATTTTCTTTAGTTCTTCTAATATTTTTTCTTCACTATCTGTTTCTATTATTATTGTTGAATTTTTGTCTGCTATCTTTTTTTCTATTATATATTCAACCGTTTTTATTGCAAAATTTGAATTATAAGGTGGGTCTATATAGATAATATCCATCTTTTCTTTTATTTTATTTTTTAGTAATGTTTCATAATCCAAATTATATAGTTCTATTTTTTCTTTCAAGTGGGTTTTTTCTATGTTTTTGTTTATAATATTTATGGCGTCTTTTGATTTGTCACATAGTATTACTTTTTTTGCTCCCCTACTTGCTGCTTCTAGTCCTATTGCTCCACTTCCTGAAAATACGTCTAAAAAGTTTGAGTTTATTATTTGGCTTTGTATTATATTAAATATTGATTCTTTTACTCTGTCTAATGTTGGTCTTGTTGTTTGGCCTTCTAACGTAAATAATTTTGTTCCTCTGGCTGTTCCACTTATTATTCTCATTTTGCTTTTTCTCCTATGCTATAATTTTATCCTTTTTTTTGTCAATGTCAATAGAATTAACAAAATTGTAATATAGATTTAATAGTTTTGTAATATTATACCATTTTTGTAATATTTTACGACATTTTTTAGTTTATTTTTTAGTTTATTTTTTATATTTTGGTATGATGTGAATATCTTTAGTAGTTACAATTCATAGCCCATAAACTTGTAACACTTTATGTATGAAAAAAAGATTGAAAACTATAAATAGTTTTCAATCTTTTTTAGTCTTCTTTATTTATATCTTTTATTAGTTCCAATTGAGAAATCAATAAAGATTCCATTTTTGCTTTATATATATCGAATTGTTTTTTTACATCATCTAATTCTTTTTGTTTTTGTATTATTTCATTATTTAATTCATCCACTTGTTTTTGAGCATTTGCTTTTGCTTCTTCTACTATTTGGTCTGCTTTTTGTTTTGCAACATTTTTAACCTCTTCAGCAGTTGATTGAGCCATTACAAGTGTATTTTGTAATGTTGATTCTATAGTTTTATATTGAACCAAACTATTATTCAATTCTTCTACTTTTGCTCTTAATTCAGTTACTTCTTTATAGTTTTTTGAATAATCTATAGTCAATTCATCTAAAAAATCATCAACTTCTTCTACATTATATCCGTTTACCATTTGTTTTGCAAATTTTTTATTATCTATATCTAAAGGTGTAATCATATTATCCTCCTACTTGCAAACCTGTTTTATTAGTTATTTACATTATTGTTTTTTAACCATGAAACTGAAAGTTTGCTTTTCATTTCTTCTCTTGCCATTTCATTTGTAATTTCATAGTTTGATGGTGCTACTAAGAATATTGAATTTGATACTTTTTGGATATATCCGTCTAATGCATAAACTCCACCACTGATAAAGTCTACTATTCTTCTAGCAACGTCTTTGTTTACATATTCTAGATTAACAATTACAGATTTCTTTTCTTTTAAGAAACTACAAATTTCATCTGATTGTTCAAATGTTGTTGGTTGAGAGATAACCATTTTTATTGCTTGTGATTGTGTTTGTGGCATGCTTACTATTTTATTATTTTTTCTTCCAAATAGTTTTTTGTTATCTTCTTCCTCTTCTTCATTATTTCCATAATCATATATATTTTCATCTTCATATTCTTCTTGATCTGCAGAATCCATTCCAAATAAATCCCACACTTTGTTCATTAATGCTCCTGACATAAAAAAACCTCCTAAAACCTTTTTTACATATTATGCTATAAGTATCTACTTTTTTTTCGTTCTTGTCAATAGTTTTTTCAAATGTAATAAAACTTTAATATTTTTGTAATATTTTTGTAATATTTTTAATTTGTTTTGCTTAAATCTGGATCAAGCATCAGTTCATCATAAATAGATAGACTCTTTATATTTTGTATATCATTGTTTGAAAATCCAAGTTCTTTTAATTCATCTGTACTATAGTTCTTAACAATAGCATATTTATCATTTTGTTTTTTTATTTTTATTGGTATTTTATCATAATACCCCGCTCTATTTCTAACAACATAACTGATATCATTTTCTTTTACAATTGCTTGATTTGGAACTTTTAGTCCCGTACTATTCCACCAAATTAAATCAAATGATATTTTTCTATAATTGGCTAAATCTCCTATTTGCTTGTCTATTTCTAGTATTATTAGATTTTCTTCTTCGTTTTCTTGTGACATATAGCAAATTGTTGCATCTATTTGCTTGTTATTTGATAATCTTATTGCAACTTTGTCATTTACTTGTGCTTTTTTTGCCTGTTCTGAGTTTGAAATTGTTGCTATATAGCAACTTGAACTATCTATTACTTTTCCACATTCATCATTTGTTGCTATTAATTGACCTGTTTTTAATTTTAGTCCTTCTAGAAATTTCTTATTTATTGTTGAAAAATTGTTAGGTGTTAATGTTTCTTCTAATCCATCGACTTTATATGAGACAATTCCACTCGTTGGTGCCTTTATATATTCTGCCCCAGAATTAAGTTGCTCTTCTAGTTTTTTTCTTTGACTATATAATTGTTTTAAATAGCTTCCTGCTGCACTTGTTTCCCCTGCTAATTTTGCTTTTTTTGTTATTAATTCATTTATTTGTTTTTTGTATTCTGTGATTTTTGATATGTCTGTTGTTTTATTTAGCAATGAAATGTTGTTATCTAATTGATTTTCTAGCAGTTTTACCTCTGATAATTTTACATCTGATGTCAATGATTCTTGTTGTCCTTTTATTGATTCTTGAATCTTGTTATCTAATTCTGCTATTTGTTCTTTTAATTTTTCTTCATTTTTACTATAATATCTATATATTGCCTCTTCTTTTGCTGTCTTTTCTCCCTCGTTTTTTATTTTTTCCATTCCATTTTTATAATTATTTCCTTTAACAACTTTTTCATTTCTTATTATATATCCAATATCTGTTTCTTCTTGATATAGTGTTCCATTTTCAACAGTTACTTTATCTGTTGGTTGTTTTACTAATAGAAATGCTGCATAAAACAGATAAATTAATATTAAAACTATTACTATATTCGCAATCACTTTTTTTCTATTAATTTTATTTTTTTGTTTTTCTTCTTTCAATATTTGATACCTCCAAAATAATATTTATATTATTTTGTATTTCATTTGTTCCTTCAAGCCATGTTGTTTGTTTATTTTTTCTAAACCATGTAAGTTGCCTTTTGGCATATCTTCTTGTTTCCATCTTGATTTTTTCTATCATTTCTTCTTTTGTGTATTTTCCATCTAAATAGTCTACAACTTCTTTATACCCAAGTCCTTGCATTGCTGTTGGAAATTTTTGATATTTTTTTAGAATTGATTTCACTTCTTCTATTAACCCTTGTTCTAACATTATATCAACTCTTTTGTTTATTCTTTGATACAGTGTTTCTCTTTCCCAATTTATTGCAAAAACTTTATAGTCATATTCTACTGGTTTTTTTCTTGATTCTATTTCTTGTTCTGTTTTTGTTTTTCCTGTTGCTTTATATATTTCTATGACCCTCATTATTCTTTTTTTATCGTTTGCACTTATTTTTTGCATTGCTTGTGGATCTATTTCTTGTGCCTTTTTATATAATACTTCTAGTCCTTGTTTTTCTGCTATCTCTTCCAGTTTTTTTCTATATTCTTCGTCTAATTTTATATCATTATATTCTATTTCGTAAATTAAACTGTCAACATATAATCCCGTTCCCCCAACTATTATTGGTACTTTCCCTTTTTCTAAAATTTCTTTTATCGCCTTTTTTGCATCAATTTTATATTGTGCAACACTATATCTTTCTTCTGGCGGTACAAAATCTAATAAATAGTGTTTTATTCCTTGCATTTCTTCTGTGCTTGGTTTTGCTGTTCCTATGTCCATATCTTTATATATTTGCATTGAATCTGCAGAAATAATTTCTCCATTTATTTGTTTTGCAAGTTCTATTGATAGCGATGTTTTTCCTGAAGCAGTTGGTCCACATATTACTATTACTTTGGGTTTCATGTCCATTTTTTATCCTTCCTTCATCATATCTAGTATTCTTGTCTGTGAATTTCCTAAATATATTACTTCGAATATTGCTACTAATATAATGATTATTGCTAATATTATAATGCTTTTTATAACTTTTTCTTTTTCTATTTCGTCATTTTCTATTTGGTCTATTTTTTTAAATATAAATGGTAATGTTATATATCCATTTATTGCCGTAAATAGCATTACAAACACATTCTGGACTAATTTCATATTTTCTATATTTGGGTAGTTTATTCCTATTTTTGATATTTTGAATATTATAAGTGTAAAAATATATGCAACAAAAGCTCCAACTGTTATACATATTATTTTGGTCTTATTTTCAAGTGTTCCTAAACTGTTCCAAGACCATGCTATTAATACTATAAACATTGCTATTATAATTATTGAAATCAATACCATTTGAATTTTCCTTTCTGATTTAGGTAGTTTTTACATTTTTTATTTTCTTGCAAATTTTCTTTCTATATCATATTTGCTCATTTTTATTGCCGTTGGTCTACCATGTGGGCATGTAAACGGATTTGGTAATTCTAATAGTTTGTCCATTAAATTTTCTACTTCTGCCCTATCTAAGACCATATTTGCTTTTACTGCTGCTTTGCATGCTACAGTTGCTATAAATTTTTCTTCTTTTTCTTGTTTTGCTGTTCTTGCTACCGTGTTTATTTCATCAAGTGTTTCTAAGAATAAATCTTTGTTGTCTATGTCTAAGCATACTGTTGGTACACCTGTTAATTTTATCGTATTTTCTCCAAATTCTTCTAGACTGAATCCTGCTTTTTCAAACATATCTATATTGTCTTTGGCTATATCCATTTCTTTGTGTGTTAGTGTTATTATATCTGGCAATAGTAACATTTGTGAATCTTTTGAGGTTTCACTATAATAATTTTTCTTTACTTTTTCATACATAATTCTTTCGTGTGCTGCGTGTTGGTCTATTATGTACATTTCTTTGTCCATTTCTATAATTATGTATGTATTAAATGCTATTCCTATAAATTTATATATTGGTTTTTGGTATTCTGCACTTTGGTCAAATACTGACATATTATTTTTTACTAAATCAATTGCAGTATTTGTTGTATCTTCTTGTTGTTCTTCTTGTAATATTTGAGTTTCTAATGGTTTTCTTCCAAATAGTTTTTCATACATTGTGCTAAAGTCTTCTTTTGGCGTTTCGTCATAGTTTTTGCTTTCCATTTTTTCTATTTGTTCATTTATTTTTTCTAATGTTTCTTGTTTTTGTGTATTTTCTTGTTTTTCAATATTTTCTGTTTTGTCTTCATTATTTTCATCTTTTTGTTCTTCTTGTTGTTCTATTTCTGTAATTTTGTTTTTTTCTTGATTTACTTCAGGTTCTTTTTCTTGGTTTTCAACCGCTTCAATATTGTTGGTTTTTTCATTGATATTTTCTTCAGTTTTTTCCTCATTTTTTTCTTCAGTTTTCTCTTCAATACCCCCTTTAGTATCCTCTTCAATATCTTGTCCCAATTCTTTTTTTAAATTTTCTCTCATTTTCTTTAATTGTTCCAATATATCTGCAGTATTTACAGGTCCACCATTTCCGAGACTTGCTACAAAAGGATTTGTACTTGTAGTTTTATTTTCTTCAACTGAATTAGTTTTTATTTTACTTTCTTCATCATTATATTGTTCGATTTTTTTAGTGTCATTTTTTCTAAAATCAAATAATCCCTTTTGTGTAATATTTTCATCTGTTGAGTCTACTGATTTTTCAGTGTTTGCTACTAATTCACTTTCTAGTAATGTATTCTTTATTGCATGATAGATTGATTGGAATATTTTATTTTCTTCTTCAAATCTGACTTCTAATTTAGCAGGGTGTACATTTACATCGACTTTGGCAGGATTCATAGTAATATTTAATATTACAAAACCATATTTTCCAATTGGTATTAATCCTTTAAAAGCCTGTTCTGTTGCGGCTGATAATACTTTATCTTTTACATATCTTTTATTTACAAAAAATAATTGATTTGATCTATTTGACCTTGCAATTTCAGGTTTTCCGATAACACCATTAACTTCAATGTCTTCATATGTATAGTTTACTGGTAAAATTCCTGTTGCTACATCTTTTCCATATATACTATAAATAACGCTTTTTATATCTCCGTTCCCATTTGTTTGTATTACTGTTTTACCTGTATTTATTAATTTAATTGCAATATTAGGATTCACAAGTGCTATTCTTGTAATTACGTCCTCAATATAACCTGCTTCAGTGTAGTCTTTTTTTAGAAATTTATATCTTACAGGTGTATTAAAAAATAGGTTTTTAACCACAATGCTTGTTCCAGTTTGGCATCCTACTTCTTGTTTATCTAATACATTTCCTGCTTCTACAGTTATTTTATATCCTGTATCTTGGCTTTCTGTTTTAGATGTAAGTTCTACATTTGCTATTGCGGCAATACTTGCTAATGCCTCTCCTCTAAACCCCATAGATGTTACTACATCTAAGTCTTCGGCTTTTCTTATTTTACTTGTTGCATGTCTTTCAAATGCTATTTCTAAATCATCTGGTGCAATTCCTTTTCCATTGTCTGCTACTCTTATATATGATATTCCACCATTTTTTATTTCAACAGTTATATTATTTGCACCTGCATCTATTGAGTTTTCAACCATTTCTTTTATTACTGATGCTGGTCTTTCTATAACTTCACCTGCAGCAATTTTATTTATTGTCAAGTCATCTAGTAGAACTATATTTCCCATTTTTCTTCTTCCTTTCAAAAGTCTTTTTTATTGTTTATTTTCTAAAAGCAGAAATTAGATTGATAAATCAATCTTAATTTCTACTTTATCTTTTGAATTTTATGCTTTTGCTACCTTCTCTGCCTCTTCTTGTTTCTTTTTTTCTAATTCTTTGTCAAATTTTGTTGTACATACATATGTTGATATTGCATATAATGTTAAAACTATTGGCATTGTTACTACATCTATTGGCATTCTTGTCACTGTTATTATTGCAAATAAAATTATTTGTGCTAAAGCCATAATGCCTATTGCTTTTGCTATTACTTTTAATGAATTTAATTTATAATATCTTATTGCTAAATATGCTAAAACAATTACTGCTGTTATGATGAATGGTGTTAAATATGGTTTTAATATTTCTCTACCTCTAAAGTGTGTATTTTCTTCTATTGTTACTTCTTCTGCTTTTAATTCTGTTCCATATTTTTCATTTATTTTTGTTACTAAATTTGTTTTTTGTTCGTCTGTAATTTTGGTTGTTGTAATGCTTACAGCATCTTTATATACTTCTATTGGTTGTATTAAAACTGGTTGATTTCCGAATATTTCATTTGTTATTTCTTTTATATCTTTTACTTCAAATTGTTTTCCTAAATTTAATTCGACTTTATTATTTTTTTCATAATTTAATCCAAATACTAATTTATTTGAACATAGTATTATTGCTCCTGTTACTAATAATAATGCTAATAATACTATTACTATTTTTTTTGCTTTTTGTTTCATTTTTACCTCCATAAATAACTTGTATATTTTATTTATTTTTTATTCTAAATAATAAATTTGTTATAGTTGCATTATAAATTGCTATAATAACAATTCCCCAGAATGTTATCATTCCAAAACTGTTTATTGGTGTCCATTTTATAAAGCAAAATACTATTGCTAATATACAAACTGGTATTATTCTGCTAAAGAATTTTTTATATGTTTCTTTTACTGATTTTTGTACTGCATTTTCTACATTTTCCGCTTTCATCTTTTTGATGTTTGATAATAATATAATTGTAAATATATAATTAAATGCTAACATCATTGTTATTGCAAATATTGAATCTATTGATATTACAACATTTGTGTATCTTATTAATAATAAATATAATGCTGCTAATCCTGTATATGCTATTCCTGCTACTAGTCCATTTGTTTTATATTTAATGATTAATACAATTATTGCTATGATGGCAATTATTGCTATTGTAACTGCAACATATGTTAAATCTTGTTCAGTTATGCTTGATAATATATATTGATTTTTTTTCATATCATATTTTACTGGTAATTTTCCACTGTCTAATACTGTTGCAACATTTTGTGCTTGTTCTACATATCCTTTTAATGTTGTTGAGTCTGTTGTTGCTTTTCCTACTGATAGTTGAATTTTTCCACTTGTTATTGGTTCGTCAAATGTTGTTGACATTAATTCCGAATCATCTATTTTTAATGATATTTTCTTTTCAGTTTTTGATGATTTTTCACTTGTTGTATTTTCCGTATTTGTTTCGTTTGTGTTTTCTGTTGTTGCATTTTCATCTGTTGTGGTATTTTCGTCTGTTGTGTTGTTTTCTGTTTTTACATATGTTTTGCTTATTTCTTCTAATTTATTTTTTCCATCTTTGTTAAATGCAATTTCTAAATATACTGATGTTCCTGATGTTGCTCTATTGTATAATACTTTTGATGATTCTATTGAATTATTGTCTAATAAAACATCATTTGTTTCACTATCTAAAATTTCAAATTTTCCTACTGTTGTTAAATTTGAAACTATTGTATCTGTATTTAAATCTTCTGGTATTTGTACAGTAATTTCTCCATTTTCATTATTTACGTTTACTTTGTATTCTTCTACTCCTAATTTTTTTAATCTTTTTTCTATTATTTCTTTTGCTGTTTTATAGTTTTCTTCTGTTTTTACTTCATCGCTGTTGTCTGTGTTTAATGTTAATTTTATTGTTCTTGCTCCATTTAAGTCCATTGCATATGTGTAGTCTTTTACTACATTTGACATTTGGTTTTTGTTTTGTTTGTATATTCCAAAAAATCCTATCATTGATACTAGTACAATTAATAAACTAATTGTTATTATTTTTATTGTTTTCATAATTTTTTCATTCTTTTTATTTTGTTTTTTCATTTTCTTTTCCTTTCTCTCGCTTCGCTCGTTCATCGTCATCCAAAATTTTTCAAATTTTGTCTGCCAACCATTTAAATTTTTATTTTATTTTGTTTTATAATAATTTTGTATCGTTTATTATTAGTTCGAACCATATTTTTAAATATTTTGCTGCGTATTTGCACATCATTGTTCTTTGCATAAATATTTCAAAGTAGTCAAGCACTGGACTTATTTTGGTGTCTATTGTTAAGTTTAATGTTACTTTTCTCTCTTTTTCATCCATTATTAAGTCTGCATTTGTAACTGCATAATTTACTCTATCATGTATATCGAATGTTGATAGATTTTTGTTTACTACTCTGTCTCTATGTACGTCTGATTTGTCTGCTAGTATCAGTGCAGCCGATATGTCGCTTACTGCCGTTCCTGTGTTTTCGTCATGGTTTCCTATTGCCATCATTATTTCTGTTATTTCTTCTATTGGCATTCCCATTTCTTTTAAAATGTTGTATGCAAGTATTGCTCCTGTATGTGCATGGTCTACTCTGTTTACGCAGTTTCCTATGTCATGCATATACCCCGCAATTCTTGTTAGTTCTACTGTTCTTTCTGGGTATCCTAATTTTTCTAATATATCTCCTGCTCTTTTTGATACTATTGATATGTGCCTGTGTCCGTGTTCTGTGTATCCTATTGCGTTTAGTTGTTTTTGTGCTCCTCTTATTAGAGCATCTAATTCTTTGTTTTCTTTAATGTCTTTTAAAGTTATCATTTGTTCCCTCCTTTTGTCTTCCTAGATTTTATATTAATTTGATAAAAATATCAACTGTTTTTTATGAATTTTTGATATTTATTTATAAAAATGGTTACAGTTCACAGTCCATAAATACAAAAAAAACGACTATAAAATAGTCGTGATATCTGGAGCAGGTAGTGGGAATCGAACCCACGTCATCAGCTTGGAAGGCTGAGGTTCTACCATTGAACTACACCTGCATTGTTCCTGACAGTTATAGATTATAAATGATTTTTTTATAACTGTCAAGACTTTTTTAAAAATTTCTTAATTTTTTTGTCACTTTTTTATAATTTCAGTTGCTGCAATAGTTTGCAGTCTTTTTATTAATACATTCCATCCATTCCTGCTGCACCCATTCCATTATCATGACCACAATGGCAGTCTTTTTCTGGAATATCTGCAACTAGACTTTCTGTTGTGATAACCATTGATGCAATTGATGCTGCATTTTGTAATGCACTTCTTGTAACTTTTGTTGGATCTACAATTCCTGATTTTTTCATATCAACATACTCTTCTTTGCTTGCATCAAATCCTACACCAACTTCTGATTTTTTAACATTATCAGCAATTACTGCTGGTTCTAATCCTGCATTTCTTGCTATTTGTTTTACTGGTTCTTCTAATGCTTTTAATACTATTGTTGCACCTAATTTTTCTCCGCTTGTTAATTCATTTACTGTTTTTTCAACTGCTGGAGCTACATTTATCAATGCTGTTCCACCACCTGCAACTATACCTTCTTCAACTGCTGCTTTTGTTGCAGAAAGTGCATCTTCAATTCTTAATTTTTTATCTTTCATTTCTGTTTCAGTAGCTGCGCCAACTTCAATTACTGCAACTCCTCCTGCCATTTTAGCTAGTCTTTCTTGTAATCCTTCTTTGTCATATTCACTCTTTGTTTCATTTATTTGTGCTTTTATTTGTCCAACTCTATCTGCTATTTGTTGTTTATCTCCTGCTCCGTCAACAATTATAGTATTTTCTTTTTGAACTTTTACTTGTCTTGCTCTACCTAGTTGTTCAATTTGTGTATCTTTTAATTCAAGTCCTAAGTCTGATGTTATAACTTCTCCACCTGTTAAAATTGCGATATCTTGAAGCATTGCTTTTCTCTTATCACCAAATCCTGGTGCTTTAACTGCTACAACATTTAATACCCCTCTTAATTTATTAAGTACTAATGTTGAAAGTGCTTCTCCTTCTATGTCGTCACAAATTATTACTAATTTTCCTGATTGTTGCATCAAGTTTTCTAGTAATGGTAATATTTCTTGAATATTACTTATTTTTTTATCTGTAATTAAAATGTATGGATTATCAACAACTGCTTCCATTTTTTCTGTATCTGTTACCATGTATGGAGAAACATATCCTTTGTCAAATTGCATACCTTCAACCACATTTAATTCTGTATTTGATGTTTTTGATTCTTCAATTGTAATAACTCCGTCTTTTGAAACTTTTTCCATAGCTTCTGCAATTAATTCTCCAACTTCATCATTATTTGCAGAAATGCTTGCAACTCTTGCTATATCTTCTTTTCCATTTACTGGAACACTTATTTTTTTCAATTCTTCAACTGCTGAATTAACTGCTTTGTCAATTCCTCTTTTCATTGCCATTGGGTCAGCACCTGCTGCTACGTTTTTAACTCCTTCTTTAATCATACTTTGAGCCAAAACTGTTGCTGTTGTAGTACCATCACCTGCAACATCATTTGTTTTTTCTGATACTTCTTTTACAAGTCTTGCCCCCATATTTTCAAATTTATCTTCTAATTCAATATCTTTTGCTATTGTAACGCCATCATTTGTAATTAGTGGTGCTCCAAAACTTTTGTCTAATACAACATTTCTTCCTTTTGGTCCTAATGTAACTTTAACTGTATCTGCTAATTTATTAACTCCTTCTAATAAAGATTTTCTTGCATCTTCTCCAAATTTGATTTGCTTTGCCATTTTAAATTCACTCCCATCTTTCGGGATTTGGGGACGGGTCTTCAATCCCGATTTTTTTACTTTTTATTTTTAGGGATTGAAGACCCGTCCCTCAATCCCGATTTTTTATTCTACTATTGCTAAAATATCATCTTGTTTTACTATTAAATATTCTGTTCCTTCGTATTTTACTTCTGTTCCAGAATATTTACTTACTATTATATTGTCTCCTTTTTTTACATACATTTCTTCATTTTTTCCGTCTATTTTTTCTCCTGGTCCTACTTCTATTACTTCTGCAATTTGTGGTTTTTCTTGTGCACTGCTTGCTAAGATTATTCCACTTTTTGTTGTTTCTTCGCCTTCTTTCATTTTTATTAATACTCTACTTCCTAATGGTTTAATCATGATATTACCTCCTTCAATTTTTCCATTTAAGAATGTTTTACTTTTTATTTTTAGCACTCTTTTTGTTTAACTGCTAATAATTTATACCTTTTTTTAGCAATTGTCAATAGAGTTTGCTAAAATTCACATAGAATTCACATTTGACTATATATTATATTCCTTCAAATTTAGTCCTAGAACTATTTAGCATAAAAGTATATGAAAATAGCACTCAGAAATTATTCTGAGTGCCGGAGTTAATTAATTATTTTTTCATTGGAAGTGCAACAACTTCTCCTTCTATTCCAAAGACTTCATTATAAACTTTATTCATAATTTTTTTTATGCTTGGAACCTTCTGGTCATTGCAATTATAAAAAATTGAGCCATCTATACAAGTACATTGTTTTTTTGTGGCAACATTTTCAATTTTTTTCATTGCCATTCCTACTTTCTTTTTTGGATATCCATATACCCAATCCCAATTCTCGGATTTAAAGTTATCCCCATTGTAATCAATTGGTTGAATTTCCTCTATTATGAAGTAGTTCATTTCGGAACCCTTTTTTTGTAATTTTTCTTTTAGGTCCTTTTTCAGTTCTTTCTTTTTAATGGAATTTATTCTACTGAAAGCAACAACCTCTTTTATATCCTCTTCCAACATGGACCGAATTAAAATGTTGTTTTTTCTATCTATCATATACAACAACTTATCTCCGGTGTCACCATCTTCAATAAAATTGCTTCCTTCCTCCGTCAAATAATTATCATTGGCATTTTGTTTCATCGTGTTTTCCTCCTGTAATAAAACATTTTTATGTTACCCTTTCATTATACAACAATTATCTAGATTTTGCAACCCTTACCAATTCAACAAACAATGGAGCAGGTCTATTAGGTCTAGACTTCAACTCTGGGTGGAATTGACCTGCAATAAAAAATGGATGTTCTTTTTGAGAAAGTTCAACAATTTCAACTAATTCTCCATCTGGAGAAGTTCCTGAACAAATCAAACCTGCATTTTCAAGTCTTTCTTTATAATCATTATTATACTCAAAACGATGTCTATGTCTTTCTGCAATTTCAGTTGTACCATAAACTTTTTCTGCCAATGTTCCTTCTTTAATAACACATGGATAACTTCCAAGTCTCATAGTTCCACCTTTTTTATTTACTGATTTTTGATTTTCCATTATATGAATTACCTGATTTTTTGATTTTTCGTCAAATTCTTGTGAATTTGCATCTTGTAATCCTAGCACATCTCTTGCATATTCAACAACCGCCATTTGCATTCCTAGGCAAATTCCCAAAAATGGTATTTTGTTTTCTCTTGCATATTTAATTGTTTCAATTTTTCCTTCTATTCCCCTATTTCCAAATCCACCTGGAACTATAATTCCTTGGAATTCTTTTAACACTTCATCTGCTGTATCTTTTGTAATTTTTTCTGCATCTATTAATTTGATTTCTGTTTCTACATCATTTGCAAATCCTGCATGTTTAATGCTTTCAATTACTGATATATATGAATCTTCTAGTTTGATATATTTTCCAACTATTGCTATTTTAACTTTATTGTTTTTGTCTATTTTTCTTATTTTTTCTATCATTTCTTCCCATTTTCTGTTGTCTGGTATATATCTATCTAATTTCAAATGATTACAAACTTCTCTTGCTAGTCCCTCTTCTTCTAACATTAGTGGTACTGCATATAAACAATCTGCTGTTTTGTTTTGAATTACACTTGTCTTTCTAACATTACAAAATAAAGCCAATTTTTCTCTTATATTGTCTGGTATATCTTGTTCTGTTCTACATACTAAAATATCTGGTATAATTCCATAACTTTGTAATTCTTTTACTGAATGTTGTGTTGGTTTTGATTTTATTTCATTTGACCCAAATATATATGGCAATAAAGTTACATGGATAAAACATACATCTTCTGGATTTTTTTCTAGTCCTACTTGTCTAATTGCCTCAATTATTGAAAGCCCTTCAATGTCTCCTACTGTTCCACCTACTTCAGAAATTACTATATCTGTGTCTGTATTTTCAAATCCATATATTTTTTCTTTTATTTGATTTGTTATGTGAGGAATTACTTGTACTGTTTTTCCTAAATAATCACCTCTTCTTTCTTTTTCTATTACTTCTGAATATATTTTTCCCATTGTGATACTTGAATTTTTTGTTAAGTTCTCGTTTATAAATCTTTCATAATGTCCTAAATCCAAGTCTGTTTCTGCTCCATCGTCTGTTACAAAGACTTCTCCGTGTTCATATGGGTTCATTGTTCCTGGGTCTACATTGATATATGGGTCAAATTTTTGTATTGTTACCTTATATCCTCTATTTTTTAATAATCTTCCTAGTGATGCTGCTGTTATTCCTTTTCCCAATCCTGATACAACTCCACCTGTTACAAATATGTATTTTGTGTTCATTTTCTTCCCCCTTCTAAAAAACCATAATTTAGAGTTTGTCCATATTTTAAATTGTTGCCAAATCTAATTTTTTTCATAATATTCTTTTTAAAAATAAAAAAAGATTAAAAAAATCTTCCGGCAAATTCGGTTTTTTTTTAATCTATTCTTATTTTAACACTTTAAAATTTGTTTGGCAAGTATTTTGGGTATAAAAATTAAAAAGTTGCAACTATTTTTAGTTACAACTTTTTATTACTTTTATATACTTTTATCTAGCATATTCTACAGTTCTTGTCTCTCTAATAACATTAACTTTAATTTGACCTGGATAATCCATTTCATTTTCAACCTTTTTAGCAACATCTCTTGCTAAAATTGTCATTTGGTCATCATTAATTTTATCTGGTTTAACAATAATTCTAACTTCACGACCTGCTTGTATTGCAAATGATTTTTCTACTCCATCAAATGAGTCTGCAATTTCTTCAAGATTTTGTAGTCTCTTGATGTATGCTTCTAATGTTTCTCTTCTAGCACCCGGTCTTGATGCACTTATTGCATCTGCGGCTTGAATTAATACTGCTTCTAGAGTTTGTGGTTCTACATCTTCATGGTGTGCTTCTACTGCATTTATTACTAATGGATTTTCTTTATATTTTTTAAGTATTTCAACACCTATTTCTACGTGTGTTCCTTCCATATCATGGTCTAATGCTTTACCAATATCATGTAGTAATCCTGCTCTTCTTGCAAGTTTTGCATCTAGTCCTAATTCTTCTGCCATTATTCTTGCTAAGTTAGATACTTCTATTGAGTGATTCAATACATTTTGTCCATAACTTGTTCTGTATTTTAGTTTTCCAATTAGTTTTACTATGTCTGGATGCAATCCTATTACCCCAGTTTCTAGAACTGCTCTTTCTCCTTCTTCTTTTATAGTTTCTTCTAATTCTTGTTTTGCTTTTTCTACTACTTCTTCAATTTTTGCAGGATGAATTCTTCCATCTTCAATTAATTTTTCCAAAGCAATTTTTGCAACTTCTCTTCTTAATGGGTCAAATCCTGATAGAACTACTGCTTCTGGTGTATCATCTATTATTAGGTCTACTCCTGTTAATGTTTCTAAGGCTTTTATGTTTCTACCTTCTCTACCAATTATTCTTCCTTTCATTTCATCACTTGGAAGTGCGACAATTGATACTGTAGTTTCTTGAGAGTGGTCTGCAGCACATTTTTGAACTGCATATGTTAATAGTTCTTTGGCATTTTTCTTAACATCATCTTTTGCTTTTTGGTTTGCTTCTCTTATTATTGCTGCTTTTTCTGCAGTAATGTCTTTTTCTACTTCTTTTAATAGAATGTGTTTTGCTTCTTCTCTTGATAATGATGCTATTTTTTGAAGTTCTTTTAATTCTTGGTTACGCAAGTTTTCTATTTTTTGTTGCTCTTCTTCTAGTTCTTTTTCTCTTTTATTAAGATTTTCTTCTTTCTTTTCGTAGTTTTCTGCGCGTCTTTCCAAGTTTTCTTCTTTTTGAATAAGTCTTGTTTCTTGTCTTTGTACTTCGCCTCTTCTTTCTTTAATCTCTTGATCTAATTCGTTTCTACTGTTTACTATTTCTTCTTTGGCTTCGATTATTTTTGTTTTTTTAAGGTTTTCTGCTTCTACTTTTGCCATGTTTACAATTTTTTTTGCCTCTTCTTCAGCACTGTGTATTTTAGATTCTGCAACTTTTTTTCTATAAGCAATTCCTATTATTGCTCCTATTGCAAGTGAGATTAAGACAGCGGCGATTATGATTCCTATATTCATGAATCTACACCTCTTTCTTATTAAATTTTCAATGTTCGAATCAAATATATATTTCTTTTTTCTTTAAAATATTATTTTTTTCTTACCTCTTTTATTTTATCTTTATTATTGTAAACTGTCAAGTGCTTTTGAAGAATTTATAAAAGAACTTGGAGTGCATATTCCAAGTTCTTATTTTAAATATATATTAGGATCAACTTGAACAGAGTCTTTTAAAATTTCAAAATGAAGATGTGGCTCATCTGCAATTTCAAATGCTGCAGTATTTCCTACTGTTCCCAAAGATTGACCTTTTTCTACTTTTTCGCCTTCTACAACAAATTCTGATGTTAATAAATTTGAATAAACTGTTTGAAATCCATTTTCATGTTCAACAATAACTGTTAATCCATATCTAGGATCATTTTTTATAGTTTTAACAATTCCTGCTTCTGCTGATTTTACAACTGTTGTTTTATCGGCTTTTATATCAATTCCAGTATGTGTTGTCCATTCTTGCAAAGTATCTGAATATACTAAACTGTCAACTGCAAAATCCCTTACTATTTCTCCATCTACTGGCTTTGCAAAATTCAATTCTACATTTTTTTCTTCTACTTTTCCTTCTGCTTTGCTATTTGTCTCAGTTGTAGTATTTGTGTTTATCTTATTTGTTGTTAAAACATTATTTGTTTTTGTTTCTGTATTTTTACTGGTTGTATTATTTGAAGTCATACTGTTTGTAATCATATTATTTGCAGTATTATTCACCATATTATTTTGTGCTTTTAATTCATTTTCACTTTCGTTTACGCTTTTTCCAATTTCTGTACTTGCACTTTCTGTGTTTTCATTTTGAGTTGATATTTGTTCTCCCAACAATGTTCCTTCTTTTACAGTGTCATTTAATTTTTTACTGTAAATTAAAACTCCAAATACTATTACTGTGAGTATAGCAACTGTTATTGCTGAATATTTTATTATTTTCATATTCATTTCTTCTTTGTTATTTTTTCTAATATCTCTTTTCATAAAATCCTCCTTAAATTTTTGTTTATATTACAATTATTTCCGGATTTTATAAAAATATACATTATAATTTATTAACTTCAGTAATCTCTACTCCAGTATAAAAATGCTTTATAATCTCTTCTGCTCTACTTCCATTTTTTGCCATACTATCGGCTCCTGTTTGACTCATTCCAACTCCATGCCCATAACCTTTAACAGAAAATTTAATATTATTACCATCTCTTGATATTTCAAAATTAGTTGATTTCAATCCAAATAGTGTTCTAGCCTCAACACCTGAAATTTCGTGATTTCCAAACTTTACAGTTTTTACTCTTGTGCTTTCTGTATATTCCAATATTTTTATATCTTCACTATTTGTAAAATCTATTGATATATCACTATACTTTTCTTTTAGTTTATTTATCAACTCCTCTTGTGAAAGTGTAACTTCTGAAGCATATTGAGTATATGTATTTTCTCCTGATGTTTCAACACTTTGCAAATATGGATAACCTGTTCCTCCCCATACATTTACAGGTACTTCGGTTATTCCTCCACTATTTGAATGAAAAAATGCATCAATTGGTTTATTTTCATATGTTATAATTTTTCCTGAAGTTTCATTTACTGCACTACATATTTTTTGCCAGTTACTTTCTCTTTGATTTTCTTCCCATTTTGCTAACCTTTCGTCTTTTGAAATCCATGCTTGGCAACATGTTGAATCATCACATATATCTGCATTATCATGCTTTTTGTTTAAAATTTTATATATTGTATATGTCCTTGCAACTATTGCTTGAGCCTTTAATGCCTCTTGCTCAAATGTTGCAGGCATTTCTGCAGATACTACATTACATAAGTATTCATCTAATTTTACTTGTTCTACTTCTCCTGTTTTTTTATGTAATAATGATATTGTTCCATATTTGCTATAATTATATGTATTTTTATTGCTTATTTCTGTTTGATTTTCAGTAGTTTGTTCCTGCTGATTGTTATCTTGCAATTGCCTTTCTGTTTCTTTTTTTGAACTTGTTGGTGTTGTTCGTTTGGTTAAAAACGCTGGAATAATAAAAATTATTAATATAAATGATAGTAGATAAATTAAAATTTTTTTCAATATAATCACTCCGTTTTGTGTTCTGTAATAGATTTTAAATTAAATTCTATTTTGATAATATTATGTAATTTAAAATTCTATTTTAATAATAATTATGCAGAGGTTAATTTTGCTTTCATTTCATTTAATATTTTGCGTTCAATTCTTGAAACCTGAACCTGACTAATTCCAAGAATTTTTGCGACCTCAGTTTGCGTCTTTTCTTTAAAAAATCTTAATAAAATAATTTCTTTATCTCTATCATGCAATTCATTTATCAATTGATTTACAACCATTCTATTTGTAATTATTTCTTCCTCATTTTTTCCAGTTGATATTTTATCAAAAATTGTCATTTGCTTGCCTTCTTTATTTTCGGTATTTGTTGCTGCGTCCATTGATTCAACTGCATTTGTTGATTCCATTGCAATTATGGCATCTTCTTTTTGTATTTTTAATTCCTTACAAATTTGTTCTAAAGTAATTTCTTTTCCATTTAATAAATAATGTCTTTTTAATTCATTTATTTTTGTGTTTAGTTCTTTTATACTTCTACTAACTTTAATTGGCCCGTCATCTCTTATAAATCTTTTTATTTCTCCTAATATGTATGGTACTGAATATGTTGATAGTTTTACTTCAAAATTTGTGTCAAATCTTTTTATTGATTTGATAAATCCTATACATCCAATTTGATATAAATCTTCTACTTCATATCCTCTGTTCATAAATCTTTTTACTATACTCCAAATAAGTCCATTATTTTCTCTAATAAGTCTGTCCATTTCAAATTTGTCACCATCTTGGGCTCTTTTTATTGAATTTATATTATTTTCATACATATGTATACTTACCCCTATTTTATTCTTTTGTTATAGCACTTAACTGACTTTCATCAATTTCCTCTTCTTGCTTTTTTATTGTTTTTGTTAATGTAACTTTTGTACCTAGCCCAACAATTGATTCAACTTTCATTGTGTCCATAAAGCTTTCCATTATTGTAAATCCCATTCCTGACCTTTCTAAATTTGGTTTTGTTGTGTATAATGGTTCTTTTGCTACATCTACGTTTTCTATTCCTTTTCCATTGTCTGAAATTTGAATTATTATTTCATTGCCCTTTAATTGTGCATTTATTTTTATTATTCCCTGTCTGTTTTCATATGCATGGATTATGCAATTTGTAACTGCTTCTGATACTGCCGTTTTTATGTCTGCAAGTTCCTCTATTGTAGGGTCTAATTGTGATGCAAATGCTGCAACTGTTATTCTTGCAAATGCTTCATTTGCTCCTTTATTTAAAAATTCTAATTTCATTTCATTTTCAATCTGTTCTTTCATAATCTTTATTTTCCTTTCAATGTATTTATGTTGTAAAAGTTGCTTAACTTTTATAAATTTTATATATTAGGAAAGTTGTATAACTTTTATAATATATAAAAAAATTATAATTCTGTTACTGGAATTAATTTTAGAATCCCACTCATTTCAAATATTTTCCTTACACTTTGAGTTAAATTTGCAACTTCTAATTTTCCTCCAAGCATATTGGCAAATTTGTATCTTCCTATTATTAACCCTATTCCTGCACTATCCATGAAAGTAACACTATCAAAATCAAATACAACTTTTCTAGGCATATATCTTTCAATTTCATAATCCGCTTTCCTCCTTATCTTTTGTACACTACAGTCATCAATTTCATCTGTAATTTTAAAAACCAACATTTTTTTGTCTTCATAAAATTTTGATTCCATATTTAAAGATGTTCCTCCTTTCAGTTATGTTCTATTCTTGTACATAACTTTTAAAGTTTTCTTTTGCTTTATGTATGTATTATAATTCTTTTTCCAGTTTTTTCCAATAGCAAAAAAGTAGAAGTTTTGTCGATTTTATAGAAGTTTTCGACAAAAAAATAAAACTGAAAATTTTAAATTTCCAGTTTTAATTCTACTTTTTATCTTTCTCAAAAATTGATAGTTTAAATAAATTTGTTCGTGCGCGAAAATTCATAAAATTATTTTACATTATTATTTTCTACGTTATTATTATTTTCTGCTTTCATATTATTAACTTCTTCTTTAACATTATTAATATCTTTATTATTTCTTTTTTGCATTTCTTTTAATATTTTTTCTGTTTCTTCTTTTTTATTGCTTACAATTCTATTCATCATATTATTTGTCTTTTCCATTAAATCTGGAACATAATCTAATAACCTATCTAAACTTGATGAATGGCATACTGGCATAAGTTTTATATTATTTTCTTGAATTATCAAAAATGCAACTGCGTTAATTGTAACTCCTGCCCCTGCTCCGTCCTCCAAATGGTAATCTATACTGTATTTGTTCTTCTTTTTCTACTTTTTTATATTCATCAATTGTTTCACCTTTGAACTCACTACCACCAGCAGCAAATCCAAAAGATACTTTTGATATTGGTATTATTACTATATTATTGGATGTTTCTATAGGTTCACCAATTATTGTATTTACATCTATCATATCTTTAATACTGTTCATAGCCGTAGTCATAAGGCCTTCTATTGGATGTTCGCTCATTTTTATCACCTTTCCTTTTTTTATTTACGATACATATTGTATTTATAATATGTATCATTTTTATTTGAAATATACTTGAAATTTCTATATTTAATAAATTTTTATCATGATATACGGGTTCTACTAAAAATACTTGCTTATCATTATATTTTTTTATTTGTTTGCTTAAAAATATTGCTATAAATGTACTTATAACTGGTATTGTAAATGCTGTTAATGCTGCATTTTCTGTTCCTATACTTATTTTTAAATTTATTTCTTTTATTTCTGTTTTTATATTTTTTAGTGATTTTATTAATTCCTTATCAACATTTGCTTTATTTTCTATTATTTTAGTTTTTTGTTTTTTTATTTTTTCTTGTAGCTTTTGATTATTTATTATCTTTTTGCTATTTAATTTTATTTTTAAGATTGGTATAAATCCTAATGTATATACTACCATTTTTATTTGATATTCTTTATTTAAATGTGGTTTTTCATTTGTTGATATTTTTAGATTTTGTATTTGAAATTTTATTTTTATTGTTATACACATAATTATTATAGTTAAAATTATAAAAAGAAAAACCAATATATCACCCTCTTTTTAAGTAATAATATTAGTTTTTCCTTTTTTTTGGTATTTAAACTTTTTTATCTATATTTTTTATCTTTGTCCTTCTTTTTCTTTTCTTCAACTGTTATATCTCCAAAAATTTCTTCTTGACTTGTTTCTACTTTACTTCTTCGAGATAATTCAAGTAATCCGCTAAAAGCAGTTACCACTTCTTGTTTTTCACGTTTTTTAATTGGAAACAATTTATTAAAAACAAATTTCTTTTGTTTTGCTAAAACTTTATACATTTCTTTTACTTTATCAGCAACAGTATATTTATCAACTAATGCAATTTTTTCAATATTTTTTGCATTTTGATTTATTTTAACACTATTTCGTTCTATCAATTGTTTATATACATCTGGTATTTTTTCAGGGCCATAATCTTTTTCTAATTTTTGCTTTGGCAATTCTATTTCTTCTTGTCCTTTATAAAATCTATTTGTAAATATGAGATAATTTTCCTTAAGTATTTTGCTTATTTCCTTGAATTTTTTATACTCAATTATTCTTCTAATAAGTTCTTCCTCTGTTATTTCTTCTTCTTCCTCTTCTTGTTTTGGTAACAGATTTTTAGATTTTAAATATAAAAGTGTTGAAGCCATAACTATAAATTCACTTGCAATTTCTAAGTTCATTTCTTCCATTGCATTTAAATATTCTATATATTGATTTGTTATTTCTGTTAGATTTACATCATAAATATTCATTTTATTTTTATCTATTAGGTAACATAACAAATCTAATGGTCCTTCAAAATTATCTATTTTTATTGAATATTTTTTAGTTTCTAGTGTTAATATTGACATTGTTTTCTCCTTGCTTTTCCAGCCTTATTTTTCAATTGCTTTGTTTATATTTTCTGATTTATATCCTTTTTTTAATAAATATTGTTTTATTTCATCTTGTTCCATAGATAGTGATTTTTTGTATATAATATTCGATATTGATTTTATTTCATATTCTTCTAACTCTTCTTTGTTTTCGTAAATATAATCTTCAATATCATTTTTATTTAAACCTTTTGCTAAAAGTTTATATTTTAATTCTTTTATTGATAAATTTTTAAGAATAATGAAGTTGTTTACTGTTCTTCTTATATAATCATTGTCATTTATATATTTGGCCTCTTTTAAATATTCAATTATATCTTCTAACATATTTTCATCTAATTCTTTTGCGAATTTTCTTCTAACTTCATTTTCACTTCTCTTTTTATAAAGTATGTATTTTAATATTTTTGTTTTTCCTTTATCAAATTCTTCTATTGTATACATTACTACTTCCAATCTTTTAATTGTTTATCTAGCAAATTTAATTTTCATTCTTGTATCTGCTATTTCATAGTCAAATTTTTTATGCTCAGTTTCATTTTTTTCTATATATTTATCTATTTTCTCGTTAAGTTCTTTTGTATTTTTTGTTTGAGCAATAAGAATTTGTGCTATATTAGAATTTACTACTATATCTAATTTATTATTAACTTGCTCAAAGCCTTTATCCATTTTATCATTTGTTTCTTTGATTTTATCATTAACTTCTTTAAAGCCATTATTCATTTTATCATTAACTTCTTTAAAGCCATTATCCATTCTTTGTTCCATTTTGTCCATTCTTTCATCCATTTTTTCAAATCTTTTATCTATTTTATCAAATCTTTGATTCAACATTTCAAAAAGTTCTTTATTATCCATGTAAAACCCTCCTTCCTTCTATAAATAAATTCGAAATAAATTTTAATATTTTATTAAAACATTATTCTTCGTCTTCAAATTCTCCATCTTCGTCAACTTCTGGTAATTCTTCACCTAGACTATCTTGGAATGCTTTAGCGAAATTTGCTCTAACTTTTTGCTCAACATCTGCTAAAATTTCTGGATTTTCTTTTAGGTATTTCTTAACATTTTCTCTTCCTTGTCCAATTCTATTACCATCATAACTAAACCATGAACCGCTCTTTTCTATTATGTCCATGTTTACAGCCATGTCTAAGATATTTCCTGCTTTAGAAATTCCTTCTCCATAAACAATATCGAATTCAGCCTCTCTAAATGGTGGAGCTACTTTATTCTTTATAACTTTTACTCTAACTCTATTTCCTTTAACTTCTCCATCTTGTTTGATATTTTCTATTTTTCTTATATCAAGTCTTACTGACGCATAGAATTTTAGTGCTCTACCACCTGTTGTTGTTTCTGGATTTCCAAACATTACTCCTATTTTTTCTCTTAATTGGTTGATAAATATTAATACTGTTTTTGTCTTGTTTATTGCTCCTGCTAATTTTCTTAAGGCTTGTGACATTAATCTTGCTTGAAGCCCCATGTGAGAATCTCCCATGTCTCCGTCAATTTCTGCCTTTGGAACCAACGCCGCAACAGAGTCTACTACTATTACATCTAAAGCTCCACTTCTTATTAAACTTTCTGTTATTTCAAGTGCTTGTTCTCCTGTATCTGGTTGAGATACTATTAAGTTATCTATATCTACACCTAATTTTTTTGCATATACTGGGTCTAATGCATGTTCTGCATCTATAAATGCTGCTTCTCCGCCCATTTTTTGTGCTTCTGCAACTACATGTAATGCAAGAGTTGTTTTACCTGATGATTCAGGTCCAAATACTTCTATAATTCTTCCTCTAGGAACCCCTCCTATACCTAAAGCCATATCTAGACTTAATGCTCCTGTTGGAATTGCTTCTATTTCCATTGCTTTAAATTCTCCAAGTTTCATTACTGAACCTTTTCCAAATTGTTTTTCTATTTGACTCATTGCTGCCTCTAGAGCCTTTTTCTTTTCTGTATTTTCTGCCATTATAATTTCCTCCTTAAAATATTGAACTTTTGTTTGATAACTACTTTATATCACTAAACACTTGTTTTTGTCAATACATTTTAAAAATATTTTTTATTTGTGCCAATCCTTTATATTGTAAAATTGATAAAACCAGTTTGGTTCTAATGTTCCTGCTAATCCAGTACTATATGCCACTGTGTATTTGTTATTGTATAAACTTAAATATGGCATTTCACTTTTATATATTTCGCCTAATCTTTTGTAATCTTGTTTTAATTTGTTCTCATCATTTGAATTTTTCACTTCATTCATAATGTTTGTAACTTCTTCATTTGAATAATTTGCTAAATTATTAGTACCAAAAAATGTTGATAAATCTGGGCTTACAGATAAATTCATACTACACAAAATCATATCATAATTTTTATTTGTTAAATAACTTTGATATTGAGTGTCATTTGCTTTTATTAAATTAATTCTAAATCCTTGATTTTCTAATTGTGTTTTTATATTTTGTGCAACTGCAACCCTATTTGCATCACTTGCTTTAACTACAAAATTTAAAGATATTCTTTGTGTTCTATAATTAACTGTTTTTTGCCAATATTTATATTTGTAACTCCATCCATCATCTACTAAAATTTGTTTTGCTTGTTCTAAGTTATATCCTGCACTTGAGTCCTGTTCTTGATATATCCAATTCCCATAATCCAATGGAAAACTTGAGGTATAATATTTGTCTCCGTAAACACTTGAAACAATATTTGATTTATCTATAGAATAACAAATTGATTTTCTTACATTTAATTGTGATAATATTTCACCTTGGGTATTGAATGCAATAAAATCATGTTCCCTTCCTTTCATTTCTTTTTCTTGATATCCTATTGTTCCTATAATGTCTTTTAAATTACTATTTTGAGTGCTTATTAAATCAACACTTCCTGTTTTAAAAGAATTATATAATTCTCCAATACTTGAATATATTGAAACTGTTATCTTATCAATTTTTAATTTATCTGAATCTGGATAATTTTCATTCTTTGTTAAAATTAGTGCAGAATTTTGTACATCACTTACTTTATACATTCCAGTTCCAACAGGCACAATGTCTGGATTGAACTCTTTATCACTATAATAACTACTTGATAATATTGGAAATGTTAAATTGTATTCAAAAAAAGGAACTTCTTGGTCTAGTGTAATTCTTATAGTTGTTGAATCTACTACCTCTACAGTTGTTACATGTTGAACATTTGCCGAATATATTGTATTTGAATCTTTTAGTCTATCTATTGTAAATTTTACATCATCTGCAGTAAATTTTTGTCCATCTGCCCATTTTCTGTTATCCTTTACTTTTATTAAATAAACAGTTTCACTTTGTTTTGCCCATTCTTTTGCTAAGCAGTATTCTAATTTATAGTCTTTTGTTAATGTCATTAATGGTTCAAATATTATTTTTGATATATCTTGTACATTTTTATTTTTGCTTAATATTGGGTTTATACTATCAAATGATGCAACTCCAAGTTTTAATTCTGTTACCTCTGTTGTTTCTTCTTGTTTTGTTTCTGTTGTTGTATTTTCCTTTTTTTGTTCATCGCCCTTTATTTTTATTATTGCAAATATCATTATAGCAATTGCAAATATTATAAATATGTATTTAAAATATTTTGTTTTCATATCATCCCATTCCTTTTCTTTATGCTTAATTTTCTGATTTGTTCTATGGTAATATAATACATTATTTTTTGATTTTTTTCAATATTATTGCTTGTTATTTTTCTAATATTATTCAATATTTGTTACTATTTATGGTCTCTTCTAAATGATAAAAATATTTTTGCCCTCCTTTCTTTTTATTTTTAGTATTTTTGGATATTTTAATTTAAGATTTTATTTTGTCTTTCCTAAGTTGAGTGAAAAAATTTGTATAATAGATTTAGCAATGCAATTTTTATTGCGTATTCTTATATTAGCACAGTTTGCTTTAAAATGCAAGAAAAATCGTTCGACAAAAATCGACAAACTGATGGTAATATTACTATTCATAGCCTCCAAAATCTTGTGTATGTGAGACTATGAATAGTACTCTTTAATAAACTAAAATAAAATTATATACCAAATTTGTAAACATGCACAAAACAATTCCGCAAACAGTAGGAATTGCAAAAGAAATTGCAGTCCACTTCCAACTACTAGTTTCTTTTTTCACAGTAAGCAATGTTGTAGCACAAGGAAAATGTAAAATTGTAAAAAGCATAACATTCATAGCAGTAAGCATGGTCCAGCCATTTTGAATTAAAATCTGGCCAATTTGAATTGTATCCTCTATATTTACCAATGTTCCGCCTTTCAAATAACACATCAAAATTATTGGTAAAACTATTTCATTCGCCGGAATTCCTAAAATAAAAGCAGTTAAAATATATCCATCTAAGCCCATCAATTTAGCAAAAGGATTTAAGAAATTTGCTATAATTGAAAGCAAACTTTGCCCATTAATTCCTACATTTGCCATAAGCCATATCACAAGTCCTGCAGGTGCCGCAACTGATATTGCTCTGCCCAAAACAAATAGGGTTCTATCAAATATTGAACGCACTAGTATTTTTCCAAATTGTGGTTTTCTATATGGTGGCAGTTCCAAAACCATTGATGATGGCATCCCTTTTAATATTGTTTTTGATAATATTTTTGATATCACGAGTGTTAAAAATATTCCAAATATTATTACAACAATTACTGCAAATGTTGATAAAATTGATGCTAAAAATCCATTTCCGCCTGCAAATGCTCCTGCAATAAATATTGTTGCTATTGTTATCAAAAATGGAAATCTTCCATTACATGGAACAAAATTGTTTGTTAATATTGCAATTATTCTTTCTCTTGGTGAATCTATAATTCTGCATCCTGTTACTCCACACGCATTACATCCAAAGCCCATACACATTGTTATCATTTGTTTTCCACTACAACAAGCCTTTTTAAAGAATCCATCCATATTAAATGCAATTCGTGGAAGATATCCCAAGTCTTCTAGTATTGTGAATAGTGGGAAAAATATGGCCATTGGTGGCAACATTACGGCAATTATCCATGTTAATGTTTTATACACTCCATTTATCAACATATCTGAAAGCCATGTTGGGCAATGTATATAATTTGCAAAATGTACTAGTTTGTCTTGTAACCAATTAAATATGCTAAATAGCCACTCTGATGGATAATTTGCTCCTACTATTGTTATCCAAAAAATAAGGCCTAAAAATAGTATCATTATTGGAATTCCAAATATTTTTGATGTTAAAATTTTGTCTATTTTTAGGTCTCTTTCTCTATAATTTTTGTTTTCAAATGTACATACTTCTTTTGATGTTTCTTCTGCTTTTTTCATGATATCCGCTACTATTTTGTCTTTAAAATTTTTTGAGATAATCTCTCTTGTTTCTAGATTTTCTTTTGCTTCTATTACTGATTGCTGAATTCCTTGTTCTTCTAAATCTATTTCTAAATTTTCTTGTATTGATTTTAATATTTTTTCTTCTCCATCTATTAGTTTTATCGCTATCCATCTGCATAATTTTTTTGATATTTTATTTTTCTCAACTCCTATTTCTGTTACTATATTTCTTTTTTCTGAATATTCATTAACTAATAAATCTGTATCAAGTTTCTCCACTATTTTTTCAAGATTTTCTTCTATTTCTTGTTCATATATAACTGTTTTGGTATGTGGTTTTATTTCACCTCCACATACTTTGTATATTGTATTTTTCAAATTTTCTAGTGTTTGTTTGTCTCTTGCAACAGTTCCTACAACAGGCACTCCTAGTAAATCTTCTAATTTTTTTAAATCAATTTTTATCTTTTTCTTTTTTGCTTCGTCTAACAAATTTACACAGACTATTATGTTATCTGTTATTTCCATAATTTGATATACTAAATTTAAATTTCTTTCTAAACATGTGCTATCAACTACAATTACTGTTGCATCTGGATTTCCAAAACATATGTAATCTCTTGCAATTTCTTCTTCTTCTGAATTTGACATTATTGAATATGTACCTGGAATGTCAACAAATGTAAATTCTTTGTTATTAATTATTGCTTCTCCTGTTGCGTTTGCTACTGTTTTTCCTGTCCAGTTTCCTGTGTGTTGATGCATTCCTGTTAAACTGTTGAATATTGTTGATTTTCCTACGTTTGGGTTTCCTGCTAATGCTACTATATATGTATTTTTCACAAGCTCACCACCTTAAATTTTATTATTACAATATATGTTTTGGTTTTGAGTTTATGAATTATATATTTTTTTGATTATTATTTTTTACTTAAATTGTCTGAACAAAATTTATATCTGCTACAATCTCAAAAACCCCAACTCTAATTAGAGTTAGGGCTTTGAGATTAGTTAGAAATTTTTTTTGCGGTTGGATATTTTTCAAAGTGATTCATTATATTTTTTACCATATCTGGTATTATTAATTTAACCTCACTTTCATTAACTTTCTCCAACTTATTTGAGTTCTTTTTCATTTCCAACATCTTTTTTTACCTCCACTTATTTGTGTTTTTCTTGGCTAACTTTATTATATCTCATTTTTATGTTAATTGCAATGTTATTTCCAAAATTTGTAAATTTTTTTATTACTTAGTATCTAGTATCCTTTTAACATCTTCTGCTGAATTCAATTGTAAGACCTTCTTTGCAAGTTGTTTACACTCTTCAAAACTCAAATCAGTTATTAACTTTCTAGCCTTCAAAATCTTATTAGCATTCATAGAAAACTCATCAAGTCCAAGACCAACAAGCAAAGGTATAAATTTAACATCACCAGCCGCTTCTCCGCACATACCACATAAAATACCGTTTTTATGTGCTCCATCAATAGCAGATTTAATCAAGTGAATTACAGCTGGATTAAAATGAGAATACAAATTTACAAGTTTCTCATTGCCTCTCTCAACTGCAATAGTATATTGAATCAAATCATTTGTCCCTATACTAAAAAAATCACACTCTTTTGCAAATTCGTCTGCCATTACTGCAGATGACGGAATTTCAACCATAATTCCAACTTCTATATTTTCATTAAATTTTATATTTTTTGTTTTTAATTCTTGTTTTACTTCTTCAATAATTTCTTTTGATTTTCGTAATTCTTCAATTGAAGAAATCATTGGAAGCATTATTGCAACATTTCCATAACTACTTGCCCTTAAAATAGCCCTTAACTGAACTTTAAATAAATCAACATTATCTAGATAAATTCTAATTGCTCTATAACCTAAAAATGGATTTTCTTCCTTTGGTAGTTTCATATATTTTAAATCTTTATCTCCACCAATATCTAGTGTTCTTATAACAAGTCTTTTATTTTCTAGACTTTCCGCAATTTTTTTATATGCCTCAAATTGTTCTTCTTCTGATGGAAAATCTTTTGCATCCATATATAAAAACTCACTTCTTAGAAGTCCTACACCTTCTGCCGTATTATCAATTACGATTTGAATATCTTGTGGACCACCAATATTTGCTAAAAGTTCAACCTGATGCCCATCTTTTGTTATCGCCTTTTTATTTTTATATTTTTCTAATTCTTGTTTTTCTTGTTTTATATTCTCTTGATTTTTTGTTAATTCTTCGATTTTCTCTTGTGTTGGATTTAAAAATATTTCTCCTGTTGCTCCATTTAATGCAATAAAATCATTTTCTTTTATGTTTTCAAAAATATGCCTTATACCAACAATTGCAGGAATTTCATTAGTTCTTGCAATTATCGCCATATGAGAATTGACGCCACCAATTTCTGTAATAATTCCGGAGATGTTTTTTAAGTTCATTTTGGCACTGTCTGATGTTGATAATTCTTTTGCAACAAGTATTGTATTTTCAGGTAATTTTGATAAATCAATTTCTTCTATTTTTAATAATTTTGCTAATATTCTTTTTTTCATATCCTCTATATCTCTGCTTCGTGCAGCCATATATGGATCGTCCATCTCTTCAAATGTTTTTATTATTTGATTTAGTCCATTTTCTACTGCATATGCACTATTGCATTTCTCTTGTTCAATTATTTTGATAGTTTCTTGAATCAAACTAGGGTCTTGCAATATCATTAAATATGCTTGCATTATTTCTTTTTCTGTTCCATCTATATTCTTGATTAATTTTTCTATTTCACTTTCTACTTCTTTTACTGCATCATATATTTTTTGCTTTTCTGCTGAAATATTTTCAATTTTTTGCTTTTCTATTTTTAATCTATTTTCTTCTAAAATTACTGCTTTTCCAAGTCCTATTCCCTCAGAAATACCTTTTCCAACAAGCATACAATTACCTTCTTTCTAATTATTTTCTAAAAAAATCTTAACATCCTCTAACGCCAAATCTTCATTTTCTCCATCACAAATAATTTCCAACTCTGTCTTATGCTTTATACCTGCAGACATAATCATAAGAGGTGACCTAGCATCAATCAACTTTCCATTAACAATTAAGTTAATACTACATTTATACTTCATAGCAAGTTTGGCAAGTTCAGTTGCAGGTCTTGCATGAAGCCCTGTCTCATTTTCAATAACAACATTTGCTTTTTTCAACTTTACCTTCCCCCCTTAACCTTTTGCATTAATATTTTCATTTTCCCAAACATTTTTCTTCCAAACAGCCATAATACCCATAGCCACAAATGAACCAGCAGCAAGTGATACAACATACCAAGGCCAATTACCAATTAACGGTAACACAAAGATTCCACCATGAGGAGCCATCAAAGTACAGTTAAATGCCATTGACAATGCACCTGAAACCGCTGAACCGATTACGCAAGAGACTAAAACACGAAGTGGGTCTGATGATGCAAAAGGTATTGCTCCTTCTGATATAAATGATAGTCCCATAACATAATTTAATAAGCCTGCTTGTCTTTCTTTTTTAGGTAATTTTTTAGGGAAGAATGTTGCTAAAAGTGCTATCGCAAGTGGTGCTACCATTCCACCTATCATAACTGCTGCCATTATTTCGTAATGTCCCTCTGCTAACATTCCTGTTCCAAAAGTATATGCTGCCTTATTTACAGGTCCGCCTAAGTCAACAGACATCATACCTGCAAGAATTGCTCCTAAAATAACTTTGTTCACTTCACTCATTGATGATAAGAAATTATTTAAACCTGTATTTATTGCTGATACAAATGGATTTATCAATAACATTATTAGTCCAATTAGCAATACACCTGCAACTGGATAAATCAAAATTGTTCTTATTCCCTCTAAACTTTTTGGCATAAAACTAAATAATTTTTTCAAAAATAAGACTACATATCCACCTATAAAACCTGCAAGTAATGCACCTAAAAATCCTGAACTTACTAACACTTCTTCTGGATTTCCAAGTGATGTAAATGTTGTTCCCACTTTACTTATTGCTCCACCAACAAATCCAACTACAAGTCCTGGTCTATCTGCAATACTCATTGCTATATATCCTGATAAAATTACTAGCATAAAATCAAACGCCATTCCACCTATTGTTTTAAAAAATGCCGCAACTGGTGTGTTCATACCAAAATTTGATGGGTCAATTGAATAGTCATCTAATAAAAATGCTATTGCAATTAAGATTCCTCCACCAACAACAAATGGTAACATATGTGTTACACCATTCATTAAATGATTGTATATATTTCCTTTTGGCTTTTCCATTTCTATATTTTCTCTTTTATTTCCTTGATGATGATAAACTGGGATTTCATTTTCTGAATTTAATGCTTTTTCTATTAATTCTTTTGGCTTGTGAATCCCCTCTGATACACCTGTTTTTAAAATTCTTTTGCCATCAAATCTTGATAAATCTACTTTTACATCTGCTGCTATAATTATTGCTTTTGCATTTTTAATTTCTTCATCAGTAAGTTTATTTTTTGTTCCTGATTGTCCTTGTGTTTCTATTTTTATTGGATGTCCCAATTCTTTTCCCATTTGTTCTAAACTTTCTGCCGCCATATACGTATGGGCTATTCCTGTTGGGCATGCGGTGATTCCTAATAATTCATAATTATTGTTTGATTTATTAATTGATTTGTTTTCATCATTTTTTAATTTGTTATTTTCATTTAAATTATTATTTACATTATTGGTTGTTTCTTCATTTATTTTTTGTTCATCTGCTTCATCTATTATTTTCAAAAATTCTTCTTTTGTTTTTGCATTTAACAAATTATTTCTAAACTTTTCATTCATTAATAAAGCTGATAAACGGCTTAGAACCTCAAGATGTAGGTTGTCCTTACTATTTGGAGCAGCAATTAAAAATAACAATTTTACAGGCTTACCATCTAATGCATCAAAATTAACACCATCTGGTATTACCATTGCAACTAATCCTGGTTCAGAAATAACCCCACCTTTCCCATGTGGTATTGCTATCCCTTCACCAACTCCTGTTGAGCCTTCTTCTTCTCTTTTCATGACTAATCTTAAGTATTCTTGTTTATTATTTATATTTCCATTTTGTTCCATAAGTTCTACTGCTTGTTCTATTACGTCTTTTTTGTTTGATGCTTTTACATTTAGGTCTATGGATTCTTTTGTAAGTAAATCTGTGATTTTCATTTTTCATTTCCTCCTAAAGGTATTTTATTTAAATTTATTTAAAACATCTTCTATTTTCTCCTTAGTTGCCAAAAACAATGTATTTGTTGTTGCGGTTGCTGCCGCCACTCCCATTTGAAGTGATTTTTCATAATTATTATACATTTCATGTCCTGCCAAGAAACCTGCTATCATGGAATCACCTGCTCCGACAGTATTAATAGCATTTTTTGTATTTAATGCTTTCATTTTGTATGAATATCCATTTTCGTCTAAAAGTACTGCTCCATCACTTCCCAATGATACAATAACATTTTGTGCTCCTTTTGCTTGTAATTGTTCTGCATACTCAAGTGCTTCATCTTGACTTGATATTTTTATACCAAAAATTTCCTCTAGTTCTTGTTGATTTGGTTTTATTAAATATGGTTTATATTTCAATGTTTTAAGTAATAATTCACCTGTTGAATCAACAACTATTTTGATATTTTTGTTTTCTAGTCTTTGGCAAATTTTTTCATAAATATTGCTAGATACGCCATTTGGTACACTTCCTGACAATACTAAAGTATCTTCGTTTTTTATTATTTCCAATTTTTTATATAATAATTCAAGATATTTTGAATCAATATATGGTCCTTTTGCATTTACTGCCGTTTCTTCTTTTTCTGTATTTCCATTTTTTCCTTTATTTTCTTCTAATATTTTTACATTTATTCTTGAATTGTTGTTTTCTATTTTTATAAAATCTGTTTTTACTCCATATTTTTGCACTTGTTCTTCTATCTCTTTTCCTACAAATCCTGCTATAAATCCCATTGCTGTTGTCTCTTGTCCTAATGTTTTTAGTACTATTGATACATTTATCCCTTTTCCTCCTGGAAATATATATTCTTCTTTGCTTTTGTTTATTTTTCCAAGTATAAAATTTTCTATTTTTATTACATAGTCTATTGCTGGATTGAATGTAATTGTATATATCATTTTTCCCCCCTTTTGAGACATAAAATACATTTCTATTTTATCTCATTTTTCTGTCAAATATTGTCTTTTTATTTTTTCTTTTATTTTAAATATTTCCCAAAAACAAAAAGAATATTCATTATGAATATTCTTTCTGTAGAAATAATTTGTTTCCAATTATTTCCATGTTTTTATTTCTTCAACTAATTCTTTTGCCCTCCTGATATTTTTTTCTAGGTTTTCAATCTCATCCTCCGTGAATGTTGCATCATAAGTTGATGTATCCTCTCCACCTTTAAGTATTACTTTTTTATTTGTGTATATCCACAACTTGTCATGAATATAATACTCTAGTTCTTCTTTTGAGTTTTGAACCTTTACAGTATCAGTCCTTAAATGTTGCCGACGTATAGTTTTAAAAATTATTTTTCTATCAACTTCCTCCATCTGTTTTTGGACTTTTACTGTCATAAATTCTTTTTCAGACTCAGAAATATTCGAATTTTTTAGCAATTCTTCTATTTCTTCAATCAAATTGCTGCCCATTTCTTTTTCTTTAGAGTGAGCAATTATATCAAAAAGGTTATTGATTTTTATTTTGATAAGTTTTATTACTCTTGAAGTTGAATATCTATCGTCTACAATTTTTATATTGTAAATGATTTTTTCTCCTATTCTTACTTCTATCCTTATCTTATTTTTTTCAATATCAGTCGTTATTATGCGACCGTTTAGTACCTTCTTCTCTTTTTTCAATACTGCTTCCTCCATTTTTTCTTTTTTGTCCTTCTTTTTTTCAATACCCAAAGTAATTATCTGATTTCCTTGAATAATCAAAATCACTAAGGCTGTATCATTTGCTTGAAAAAATTTCGTTTTCTCTGTTTTATCTTCATTTGAGAAATTAATATTATCCATTGAAAATTTGCTCTCTAGTACTTTTGTCATGTTTAATTCAAGACCTTCTTTTTCAATGAAGCTTTCAAATTCGTTCCAAGTCCATCCATATTTTTTCATAATACTTGAAACTTGTTCCTTTGTTTCTTTTGTGCACTTAATTTTTAGTGCCTTTGGAGTTGTTCCTTTTGAAGTTTTCCGAAATAAATTTTTCATTTTTTACCTCCTAGTAGTTACTATTGAAGTTTATATGTAACGTGTGTCTATTTTTGCTCCCGACACTTGGGATATGATGAATGTATTACATCACTTTTTATATATTCTGTCAAATTATGTAAATTTAAAATATAGTGTATTAAAAATCTGCTGTTTGTTGTGTTGCGCTAATTTTACTGGCTGTGAACTGTAACGTTGCTACAACTTTTTTTGTTTTTTTTAATTTTTGGTATGGACTTTTATTTTAAAGTATGTTAATATAGAAAGGTATTAAATATTTATGCCGATGTGGCGGAATTGGTAGACGCACACGACTCAAAATCGTGCGGGAAACCATGTGGGTTCGAGTCCCACCATCGGTACCAAATGTTAACAACCTTATAAATATTGAAATATCAATATTTTATAAGGTTTTATTTACGATTTGTACATATGAACCATAGCAGGTATTGCAAATTATGTTAATTTGATGTATAATAGGATGCAGGCAAATACATATATTACCTGTCAAATGACAAGTTAAAATCAAAGGGGGATTAAAAATATTTGTAAAATCAGTATAATCACAATTCAAGGAGGTAAACAAAATGAGACGTACTGAAAGAAAAAAGATTGAAACCGTAAAAAGCGGAAATCAAATATTCGGGCACATAAAACTTAACAATTTAGCAAATCCGGAATCAATACGGATAACAATTAACGGAGATAAGATCAAACCAACTTCGTATGACATATACGGATCACCAGAATTTCCAAAAGAATTAGTAGAATATTACAACTGGAAAGAACAAGAAATTCGTATAAAAAATGGTAAAAAAGACTTTATATTAAAAGCAGAAGTCTCATATGAAGAAAGACCTTTTGACATACCAACGAAGTGTTTTGATTCAAAAGAAGGAATTAAAAAATCTTTAAATAATTTAAAGGATTTTACTGAAATGTTAAATAATCGTTTAATATTTCATACCATATCTGGCAATGCTTTAAATGAATTCATAATTTTTGGTAAATATCTTTTAAGTTCTGATGGACAGTTTTTGCTTAGAAATTATTCATTTGGTTCTTCCGTTGTATTTCCAGATATTATGGAAAATAGTAAATTTGAACATTTGCTAAATTCCTTTAAAAAAACAGATTCAATTTATAGTAAAAAATTTCCATTTCCACAATTTGGAGATTTTTGTCCATGTTGTGGCAGAAAATTTTCAATTGATGATGTAAAAAATTCATCTTTTGAATTTTTAAATGAAAAAATAACACATAAAAATTGCTTTGAAAAATTTACTACTTTAGAGCAATTTATAAAAGAAATTAAATAAATCCCCTAAAGTAATAGGAGCAAAGAACTTTGAAAATTCTTTACTCCTATTACTATTCACTAGATTCTATAAAAAACTATAAACACAATTTAATTCAAATAATATTTTATTCTTCGATACCTGCTTTTTCCAAGTCTTCCAACTCAACAACTTCATAATCAAAAACGGTAATATTCTTAATAATAAAATCTGAAAAATCATCATTGCTATCTTCAAAACTAGCAACATTAAAATTCTTTTTATCTAACAATTTCAAATGCAACTTAGACATATCAACAATCATTTTAGTTGATAAATCCATGCCAACAGGCAAAGTCTTGTTTTGATTATCATAAAAAATTATATTTGAAAAAGCAATACCTTTACTTCCCTCTTTAATATGTATTTTATATAAATTAATTTTATCTCCGTCAACTTTTACTGCCTCTTGCATTTCCTTTTCTGGGTTGATATTGAAAATATTAATTTCCTTATTATTCAAAAGTTCTCCGTTAATTGCTTTATATACTGGTAGAGATTCCGGAATGATTCCCTTATCCAGTGCCTTTGTTATATTTTGTACAATTGATTGTAAAACTAATTTGAAGCCAATTTGTTTTGTATTTTTGTTAACTTCCAAAATATTAAACTTATCTTTTGGTAATTCTCTATGTCTTTTATTGTTTATCTTTCTAACTTTTGTTGTATCTTGAATAATGTTTCCAAAAATATCATATTCTTCTTCATTTAAAGATTTTAGTTCTTTTGCTTCTGCTTTTAAGTCCTTTAGTGCTTTTTCTATTTCTTCTGGCATTATATTATTGGTCTTTATTTTATTTAAAATATTTATCAAATTAGTTGTTGCAATAAATACACTGTCTGTATCTTCTCTATCAAGATTTCTTCTTTGCATTTTATCAATTTTTTTGCCAAATTCTTCTAAATCTTCTTCATAATTAAATGTTTTTTCTATTTTCTTTATTACATTTACTTCTTCTTGCTCGCCCTCTGGAAGTACTTCCATTTCGTCTTTATTGCTATATTTCCAGAATTCGAATATACTCTTTTTATGGCTATCTATTTCTTCAATATATTTTGAAGCATTTTCTATTTTTTTTGCCATATTTTTTGTTTTTAATTTTAAAGCATTTATATCCATTAAAAGATTTTTCATTTGATTTTCTAGTTCTTCTAGTTCTTTGTAACTTGTTATTAATTCTTCTAATGTATATATCTTTTTAATTGGAATTCTTTTCTTTTCTTTTTTTATAGGTTCTGTTACTTGCACTTCCTCTTTTTGTGTATTTTCTTCTTCTATTATTTCGTCTTCAACTTCTTCATTTTTTATACTTTTATTACTTTTTTTACTATATTTAAAGTAATATTTGACTTTTCCAAAAAATGATTTTTTGCATTCTAAGAATGTTGATATTTGTTTTTCTTTTGCTAAATATTCAATTTCTTGTGTTGCTGCTAATTCTTGTAATTTTTTTATTCTTTTATTAAATGCACGAATTTTACTTTTTAGTTCTTTTCTTCTTTTTAGTCCTATTTTATATTGTTCTCTTATAAACTCTACCATGTGTTTATATTCAATCTTTTGTCCATCTAAGTAAAATTCTAATTTTCCTGTTTTATCTATATTTGTATCAAATTTATAGTAATCAGGGATTTCAGTTTGCAATATAAATAGTGCTTTTAACAATTTATAAAATTCACTTGCCTCTTTTTCGTCTTCTAATTGAATTTTATATGTTGTTTTTATTTTTTCGTATACATTTGTTTCACCTATAATTTGAACTGACATTACATTTTTCTTGTCATATACTTCGTATATTAATGGCCAGTCTTTTGTAAATAGCCATAAATAATTTTCTATGTCTTCAAATTCAGATTTTTTTAAGATTTTATTTGAATATTTTACATTACTTACTGGGACAAAGACTTTGCCTACCCTTTTGTTTTCTATTTGTCTTTTTAATAAATAGAAAAATGTTGAATAGTCTGTGTCTTCTGTTGGTACTATCATAAAATATTTGTCTGTATTTTCTGAATAGTAAATTTGCCATAAATAGTTTCCTTGAAATTTTACTTTAAATGGTATTTCTCTACTTAATTGCATTTGTTCTCTTTCAACTTTTTCTACCTCATTTATATCCATATTTCTTAACATATTCAAAAAAGTTGTATATTTTATGATATTTTCTTCATTTTTACTATCTAAATATTCATAAAGTGGTCTTGCCTTTTTGTATTTTTCATCTAAGTCTGTTAATCTGTTTGTTGGTGATAATAAAATTTGTATATCTTTTACATCTATGTATCTGTATTGTCTATATTGCTTTTCATCGTAAAATCTTGAAACTCTATATTCTAAAGGTTCAAATTTTTTTAGATTCTGTGGTATTTTATCTAAGTCTAAACCTAAATATTCAAGTTTTTCTGTTATTCCTTCTACTACTTCTTTCTTTTTTCTAGGCAATTTTCTCTCCTCCATATTTCTATACACATTTTCGTGTATTTATCTTAAACACATTTTATTTAATAATTTCATAGAAATTTTTAAATGTATATCCTTGTTGTTGTAAATATTCAATTACTTTTGGTAATGTTTCTACAGTTATGTGTTTTGCCTGTGCATCATGCATTAAAACTACCAAATTATTTTTCCCCTCTGTCGTCTTTTGTAAATTGTCCATTAAATATTCTTCTGTTGGATTTGCCTTTTCTGAGTCTCCAGTTAGAGAATTCCAGTCAATATGTAAAATATTGTTTTGGTCAAGTAGTGTTATTGCCTGTTTTTTTAAATCAGCATATTTTCCCCCTACTGAACCTCCTGGAAATCTGAATAGGTGTGAATTATATTCAGGTACATTTATTGTTTTTGCTACAACTTCATTGCACTGATTATATTCATTTAAGACCTGTTCTGGTGACTGATATATACTTGAATATTTGTGTGAATATCCATGGTTTGCTATATAATGTCCTTCATTATATATTCTGTTTGTTGTTTCTGGAAATACTTGTACTTGGCTACCTAAAACAAAGAATGTTGCTTTAATATTGTATTGTTTTAGTATGTCTAAAATTTCGTGTGTGTTATTTGATGGTCCATCATCAAATGTTAAATAGGCTGTTTTTTCTTGTGAATGATATATGTTTTTTAAGTTTTCTTTTCCCGCTTCTGTAAGTTGCGGAATTTTAGCCTTTCTTTCCGCTTCTTTTTGCTCTTCTATTTTCTTTTGATTTTGTTCATACTCAGTAATTTGATTTGCAAATTCTTTTCCTTTTTTTATTCTTATATTTGTATCTACTAGGTAATAAATTGTTAATGCTAGTGTTAAAATTACAACTATTATTGCAGTTATTGTAAATATCATTCTTTTTTTATCAACATATTTTTTCATACTATAAATGTTATAGCCTTCAAATTGATCTTTGTTCTTAAATATTCCCATTTAAATTCCTCTTTTTTTTTCGTTTCCTTTTGCTACAATTAACAAATTTCTGTTATTCTAACAATATCAGAAATTTGTTAATATTCTCTATTTTTTCATTGCTTGTTTTATATATTCAATTTCTTCCTCTGCATTTAATCTCATAAATATTGGTTCACCTTTTTCAATTACTTTTGCATTTTTAATTTTGTCATATTCTTTAAGGCTTTCCCAAGTTTTTAAAGATTCATCTGTAATTCCGATTTGTCTTAATATATTTTCAGATGTTTCGTCCATAAATGGTTTTATTAATATTGCTATTTTTCTTAAATTTTCTATTAAATGATACATTGCTGATTTTAATTTTTCTGTGTCTTCTTCTTTTGCTAATTGCCATGGCATTGTTTCGTCAATGTATTTATTTGTTCTTGATACAAGTGCCCAAATTTCTTGAATTGAGTTTGCAATTTCGAAGTTTTCAAATAGTTTTTCAAATTTTTCTATTTGCTCTGTACATGCTTTTTCTAAACTTTCATCAACTTCATTTGGTCTTCCATTGTATTCTGGTACTTGTCCATCAAAATATTTGTTGACCATTGATACTGTTCTGTTTAACAAATTACTTAAGTCATTACATAAATCAAAATTATATCTTTCAACAAATTCTTCTGGTGAGAATAATCCATCTTGTGATGTTGGCATTTCTCTTAATAGGAAATATTTTGTTGCATCTAATCCATATCTGTCTATTAAATCTTCTGGATAAATTACATTTCCTTTTGATTTACTCATTTTTCCGTCTTTCATTGTTATCCAGTTATGAACGAATATTGTTTTTGGTAATGGTAAATCAAGTGCCATCAAGAATATTGGCCAATATATTAAGTGGAATCTTGCAATATCTTTTCCAACGACTTGTACATCTGCTGGCCAGAATTTTTTGAATAGTGTTTCGTCATCTGACATGTATCCTAGTGCTGTAAGATAGTTTGTTAAAGCATCTACCCATACATATATTACGTGTTTTGGGTCTTTTAATACTTTTATTCCCCAGTCAAATGATGTTCTTGTTACACACAAATCTTCTAGCCCTGGTTTTATAAAGTTGTTTATCATTTCTTGTTTTCTGTATTCTGGTTTGACAAAGTCTGGATGTTCGTCATAGTATTTTAAAAGTCTGTCTGCATATTTTTTCATATTGAAGAAGTATGCTTCTTCTTTCATTGGAACTACTTCTCTTCCACAGTCTGGACATTTTCCATCTACTAATTGTGTTTGTGTAAAGAATGTTTCGCATGGTACACAGTAAAGTCCTTCGTATTCTCCTTTGTAGATGTCTCCTTGTTCCATGAATTTGTCAAATATTTTTTGGACTACTTTTTCGTGTCTTTCGTCTGTTGTTCTTATGAAGTCATCATATTGTATGTCCATTTTTGCCCATAGTTCTTTTGCCATTGCTGCCATTTTGTCTACATATTGTTGTGGTGTTTCTCCTGATTCTTGTGCTTTTATTTCTATTTTTTGTCCATGTTCGTCTGTTCCTGTTAACATGTAACTTTCTTTTCCTTTTAATTTGTTATATCTTTTTAGTGAGTCTGCTACTACTGTTGAGTATGCTGTTCCTATGTGAAATTTTCCGCTTGGATAGTATATTGGTGTTGTTACATAAAATGTTTTTTTCATATTCTCCTTACCTCTTTCCTTACTTTTGGGATGCTTTCTTTTTTGTTTTGCTTTTCCCGTCTTTCTCTTATTTTTTCTTACTTATGTTATCACATTTTTGGTGGTTTGTCTAGGAATATGTTTATCTTTTCAAATAATATTTTATAATTTTGTTACAGCATATTGGTCTTGAGCATTTAAACAACGTATTTATTCATTTTTCATTTTTCTCTTGTAGCCTCCTCTTCATTATGATATAATCTATTAAATTATAAAAATCGCCATTTGAAAGGACTGATAAAAATGAAAAACTTTTTCATAATCTTAGCAATGAAAATACTAAATTTAATACTAAAAATATGTCATAAAAACGGAGGAAACTTTTTAGGAAAAATCGCATTTGACTTGAATCCAGAAATATTCAAATACTTTAAAGTCAACTGTCCAGTAATCGCGGTATCTGCCACAAACGGCAAAACAATGACAAACAACTGCATAGGTTACACTCTAAAAACGGCAGGAAATAAAGTAGTAAGTAATGTTGAAGGAAACAATATGGAAACAGGGATACTTTCAACTATATTAAAAAATTGTACTTTAACTGGAAAAATCAAAGCAGATTACTTAGTTTTCGAAGTTGACGAAAGTTACATTCCTGTTGTATTTAAAGATTTTAGATTGGATACATTGGTAATTCTAAACTTTTTTCGCGACCAATTAGATAGAAATGGGGAAGTTGAATCTTTAATTTTAAGAATAAATGAATTTTTGAAAACTTATAATGGAAATTTAATTTTAAATAATGATGACCCAAATGTTGCACGACTTGGACATGCCAACCCAGACAATTCAAATGTTTATTATTTTAGTGTTGATAAATATAAATTTGCAACAGAGCAAATTAAAGAAGCCGGTGAAGGCAAGTTCTGTCCTTTCTGTAAAACAAGATTAGAATATGAATATTATCAATATTCACATGTTGGAAAGTTTAAATGTCCAAATTGTAATTTTGGTGATAATGAAATTTACAAATTAGCAACAAATGTTGATTTAAAAAATAGATGTTTTGATATTGATGGAAATACCTACAAAATAAATGGAAATAGTATTTATTTAATTTATAATTATACTGCTGTATATTCAGTTTGCAGTTTATATGATATTTCAAATGATATTGTAAAAAAATCTTTTTCAACTTTTGCCTTGAATAATGGCCGTTTGGAAGAAATTAAAATACATGGTGTTCCTACTATAATTAATTTAGCAAAAAATCCAACTGGAAGTAATGTTAGCTTGCGTATTTTAAATGAAGATGATTCAGAAAAAGAACTGCTTTTTGTTTTAAATGATAATATTGCTGATGGTTTTGATGTCTCTTGGATTTGGGATATTAATTTTAATAATTTGAATAATGTTTCTAGAATTATTACTTCTGGAACTCGTGCTTATGATATTGCTATTAGAATTAAAACAAGTGGCTTCCCTGCTGAAAAAATTGAACCATATTTGAATTTAGAAGATGCCGTTAATGCTTTTTATAAAACTGATGTTAAAAAATATGTTATTGCAAATTATACTTCTTTGCAACCTACTAGACATGAATTGAAAAAATTTAATGAGACGAATAAAAATAATAATGTAACTGATGTTGAGACTAGTGATATTTCTAAAAAAGAAGAAATAAAAGCAAATGTTGAAAATACTGAAATAGATACAAAAGAATCTCTTCAAAGTATTGATAATACTGATAATTCAGAAAATCAAGATAATAAAGATAAATCAATAAAAATTTTATATTTATACCCTGATATGTTGGAACTATATGGTGATTATGGAAATATCCAAGTTTTAAAATATAGAATTGAATCTCGTGGATACAAATCAATTATAGATAGATATTCCATTGGTGATGCCGCTCCAAACTTTAATGATTACGACATTGTTTTCGCTGGTGGTGGTGCAGATAATGAGCAAAGCATTTTAGCAGAAGATTTGGTAAAATATAAAGATAATATAAAAGAAGCTGTTAATAATGGTGTGTTCTTCTTGCTTATCTGTGGTGCTTATCAATTATTTGGAAAATACTATAAAGGTGTTGAGGGTAACATTATTCCAGGTCTTGAAGTTTTTGATTACTATACGGTTGCTAATCCTGATAGAAAGAAAAGGTGTATTGGAAATATTGTTATAGATGCTAATTTGAGAAATTCAAATAACGATACAGATTCTAGTGACTCAAATATAAAAACAAAAGTTATTGGTTTTGAAAATCATGGTGGTCAAACTTTTGATATTTCTAATTCTTTTGGAAATGTTTTGTTTGGAAATGGTAATAAATTTGGTGATTCTGAAGAAGGATTTTTTGAGAATAACGTTATTGCAACTTATTTACATGGTCCGCTTCTTTCTAAGAATCCTGAACTTTGTGATTTTATTATCAAATATTGTTTGAATAGAAAATATAATGAAAATATTGAATTAGTACCTTTAAACGATGAGTTTGAAAATTTGTGTAGAGAACAATTATTAAATAGATTTTTAGGAAAAAATTAAAAATTGTTCAAAGAAGAGATATGTTGACCACATATCTCTTCTCTTTTATAAGTATTGCTCTTCTTTTACAATTTTTCCGCTTTTCAAGCATTCTTTCACATCTAAAATTCTTTGATTTGAAGACCCTCTAAACTGAAGTTTTAAATCCTTTTTATCCTCTTCAAACTTACCATCAACAATAACATCAATATATTTTAATAATTCTCTTGTTGTTTCACTTTTTTGAGCCATCTTTCCCATAACATCTTTTTCAAAATCAAACCCAGTATAACACCAAATATTTTTGTCTGGAAATTTCTCTTTTATATCTTTAACCAATGGCAGTAACCCCTCTTGATTTTTAGGTTCAAGAGGTTCTCCACCTAAAAGTGAAAGCCCCTCTATATAGTCATGGTCCATATATTCAATTATCTTTTGTTCTTCTTTTTCTGTGAATTTATCACCATAATTAAAGTCCCAAGCACATTGGTTAAAGCATCCTTTGCAATGGTGATTACATCCACTTACAAATAGAGAAACTCTAACTCCTTCACCATTTGCAACATCTATTTTCTTTATATCTGCATAATTCATAAATATTCTCCTAAAAAAGGGATTAAAGACCCGTCCCCTCAATCCCGTTTTTTTACATATGTAAAACTCTTTGCTTAATTTCTTTAGTCTTGCCGGCATTCCAGAAATTCTCACCTAAATATCCACAAGTACGTCTTACAACATTCATTTTACTATGGTCTTTATTACCACAATTTGGGCACTCCCATTCATTATTATCATTTATAATAATCTCGCCATCAAAACCACAAACTTGGCAATAATCTGATTTTGTATTAAATTCTGCGTATTGAATATTATCATAAATAAATTTAACAGCCGTTTCTAATGCTATTAAGTTATGTTGCATATTTGGTATTTCGACATATGAAATTGCTCCACCTGAAGATATTTTTTGGAATTCACTTTCAAATTTCAATTTTTCAAATGCGTCTATTTTTTCTCTTACATCTACATGATATGAATTTGTATAATATCCTTTGTCTGTTACATCTTCAATTGTTCCAAATTTTTCTTTATCAATACGTGCAAATTTGTAACATAAACTTTCTGCTGGTGTTCCATATAACGCAAATCCTATATTTGTTTCTTTTTTCCATTTGTCTGTTGTCTCACGCAAATGTTTCATAACTTTTAATGCAAATTCGTGTCCCTCTGGTGTTGTATGTGATACTCCTTTCATTAATTTTGTCATTTCATATATTCCGATATATCCAAGTGACATTGTTGAATATCCACCATACAATAATTTATCTATTTTTTCACCTTTTTGTAGTCTTGCTATTGCTCCATATTGCCAATGTATTGGGCTTATATCTGATAATGTTCCTAATAATGCATAATGTCTACACATTAATGCTTCTTTGCATAATTCTAGTCTTTCATCTAATAATTTCCAAAATTTTTCTTCGTTACCCTCTGCTATTATTGCTACCTGTGGTAAGTTGATGCTTACTACACCTTGATTAAATCTTCCTTCAAATTTGTAGTTTCCATTTTCATCTTTCCAAGGTGATAAAAAACTTCTACATCCCATTGGGCTAAACACATTTCCTTCATAATTTTCACGCATTTTCTTTGCAGATATGTAATCTGGATACATTCTTTTTGCTGAACATTTTACAGCAAGTCTTGTTAAATAGTCATATTTTCCACCTTTTAGACAATTGTGTTCATCTAAAACATACACTAATTTGGGGAATGCTGGTGTTACATAAACTCCTGCTTCATTTTTTACACCTTGAATTCTTTGTTTCAAAATCTCTTCAATTATCATTGCATTTTCTTTTATGTATGGATCATTTTCTTCTAATTGCAAAAATAAGGTTACAAAAGGTGTTTGACCGTTTGTTGTCATTAATGTATTTATTTGATATTGAATTGTTTGAACTCCTGACTCTAGCTCGTGCATTACTCTTGCGTCAACAAGTTCTTCAATTGTACTTCCTGATAATTTTCCTTTATATTTTTCTTCAATTTGTTTTTTATATTTGTTGTAACTTTTTCTTAAATATTTTCCTAAATGTTTAAGGCTAACAGATTGTCCACCATATTGGTTACTTGCTACTGATGCAATTATTTGAGTCATTACAATACATGCAACTTGAAAACTTTTTGGACTTTCGATTAGTTTTCCATTCATAACTGTTCCATTGTCTAACATATCACCAATATTGATTAAACAACAATTAAATATTGGTTGAACAAAATAGTCTGCATCATGAAAGTGTAATACTCCATCTTTATGTGCTTTTACTATTTTTTCTGGTAATAGTAATCTATTTGTTAAATCCCTTGAGACCTCTCCCGCTATATAATCTCTTTGTGTTGATGCAAGCATTGTATTTTTATTTGAATTTTCTTCTGCTAATTCTTTATTTTCATTTCTAATTAGCCCTAAAATTGATTCGTCTGTTGTATTTGATTTTCTTACTAATGCTCTGTTATAACGATAAACTATGTATTCTTTGGCTAACTTATGTTTTCCCATGTCCATTAATTTTTCTTCTATTATGTCTTGAACATCTTCAACTAAGATTCTTCTTTTTCCTAGTCCTTCTATATAATCTATAATCTCTTTTATCTCTTCTTTTGTTGCTTTTTCTTTTCCAATAACATCTCTATTTGCTTTTTCTATTGCTACTGCTATTTTTTGCCTATCATAATCTACTATTCTTCCATCTCTTTTTATAATTTTCATTTTGTTCTTGTCCCCCCTAAACGCTTTAAGATAATTTTAATTTTCTACCTTTTTTCTAATTCTTTGACATATTTATGTTCTTATTATATATCAATTTCATTCATTTTCTGTTGCATTTATCACAATTTTTATAATATGTTTGTAAATCCGCTATTCTCTAAGCGAAAATTTTTTTAATATTTTATTGTGATATTTTTGTTGCAATTGCAACTTTTTTGTTGTATAATGTGCATACAAGATTTTTCCATTAAAGTCTTATTTATTCTACTAAAGATTGATAAATTATAGCAAGATATAGTATTGGAGTGAATATAATGGAATACATAAAGGATGTAGAATTATTTTTAAATGATTTTGCAAAAACTTGTAAAAGTGTTCAAAAGAAATCTTATAAAAAAAATCAAACAATAACTACATATATACAAAAAAGGAATCAAATTTGTATTCTTGTTAGTGGTGAAGCAGATTTGGTTAGATATGATATGAATGGTGATAAGGCTATAATTGAGCATTTTACTAAAAATGATATTTTTGGTGAGGCTTTATATATTGTAACCACAAACAATGAACTTTCAGTTGAGGCTAAAAAAAGTTGTGAAGTTCTGTTTTTTAATTATGATAATATTCATCAAAAGTGCAGAAATAATTGTAAATTCCATCAGGTTTTGTCTGAGAATTTTTCTAGTTTGATTTTAAATAAAGTTATGGATTTGAATACTAGGGTTGAAATTTTAACAAAACGTTCTATTCGTGAAAAACTTCGTGGCTATTTTAATATTTTGTCTACTAGAAATTTGAGTAAAACTTTTACTCTCCCTTTTTCTTTAACTGATTTGGCGGATTATTTGAGTGTTGATAGAAGTGCTATGATGCGTGAAATTAAGTCTTTGAAGGATGAAGGTTTTATTAAGAAAAGTGGAAATAAAATTACTCTTTTATATAAATAAACTGTGCAAATGTTTGCACAGTTTTCATTTTTTTAATATTATTTTATTTTTTCTATTTCTTCTTTTGTTAATTTTGTTATTTCACATATTAGTTCAATCGGTAATTTTTTCTTTAACATTTCTTTAACTATTTGTTTGTTTTTTTCCTTTATTCCGTTCCTCTTTTCCAACTTTGGTAGCATGACTTATTGCATTTATTCTGTCCATTTCCCATTTATCTCTTAATTCAGCAAGTCTTCTTACCTCCGCATCACCTGTTAAATAATTCATTTCTACTCTTGCTTTTTTTAATGTTTCATTTTTGCTCTCTGCCATATTTACCAACTCCTTATTATCATCGTCAATAAAGGCTAACCATTGATTTATTTTTTCATTCATGTCTGGATTTGCTTTTCTAAATTTTGGTAATTCTATAAAATACCATTTTATTCCTGTTAATACTTCATAATCTCTGTGCTTATCCAGTACTATTGCTGTTTCTGATATGTAGTCTTCTACATTTAGCATATTAAAGCCCATAATGTTTATCATTATTATTTGGCTAATGTTTTCATATGCTGTTCCTTTTTTAGTTTCTCTTGCTTCGACTTTTCCTGCATACATTGTTGTTCTTTGTTTAAAATTGCCTTCATCTCTTATTTGCATTTCTATTGAGACTATTGTTCCATCTCCCAGTTTTGCTTGCAAGTCTAGTCTTCCGCCTTTTTCTTCTTTGCTTAATTTTTCTAGGTTTACCTCTTCACGAATTTCAATATCTTTTATGTCCATTTTTAAAAGGGCATTTAGGAAATCTATTAAGTATTGTTCATTTCCTTTTCTTGAAAAAAATGCTTGAAATATTACGTCATTTTTTAAGTTTAATATTTTTTCTTCTGTTTGTGTGTTGTTTGTTTCTTTTGCTTTCATGTCTTTTTCCTTTCTAAATTATACTAAATTTTTTTGATTTTATCAATACTTTTTAGTATAATTTAATTCATTATTTACAATTAGAGAATGAATTGCGGACTATGTACATATTAAATTTGTATACAAAATTGGTGTATTAGGGTTATCAACACTTTTTGTTATTTAATATTGGGATAAATTTAGATTTAATTTTAAATTTTTAATCTTTACTATTATTTTGTTTTTATTTTTTTGATTTTTCTTTGAATCCTTTGATTTTAATTTTAGATTAAATTGATTTTCTCTTTGTTTTTCCTAAGTTGCTTGATTTAAATCTTTATTAAAAAAATATAGTCATGCAATTGTAAATTGAATTAATTTTCAATTTTTTCTTTAATTGCATGAACATATTTTACTATAATTTTATGTTGATTGTCAACATAAAGATTTCGACAAAAAGTGACAAAATGAGGCAGTTTATTCTGCCCCACCTGTTTTATTTTAATGTAATTTTGAAATCATAAGTATTTGCATAATCTAATGTCATGCTTGTATTAAATTGTGTTTTTTCTCCTGGTTCTAATTGTGATATTATTCCACCTACTGTTATTATTTCGTTTCCATCTTTGTCTAATAATGTTATATCTACTAACTGTATATCTGTTTTGCTACTTCCTGTATTTGTAACATCTGCTAATAATACTGTTTGATTATCTTGTGTTGTTAATTGCATATTTTCAAATTTGTAGTTTCCTACTTGTTTTTCTTTGTTTAGTTCTGTACTTGTGTTTAGTTTTGTTCCGTCTTCCATTACTTGTACAAATTCTTCTGGTGCCGTATTTTCTTGTGTTGTGCTTTCTCCGCTCGAATTTTGATTGTTTGTTTTATCTCCTTTGTTTGCGTTTTTACTTATTGCAAATATTACTATTGCTATTATTAGTATTATTAGTAATATTAATATCATTCTTTTTTCTTTCTTTTTCATTTGATTACCTCTTTCTTCTATTTGATTACATAATTATTTTACATTTTGTCCAGCTAATGCTGCAGAATATACTAAATTTCCATTTTTATAACAATAAATATGAGTTATATATGTTCCACTTTCATTTTTATGTTGTGATTTTTTTATATCATAATACCATGCAGTAGTATTACATCTTTTTCCTTTTGATGCGTCATGCCAAACTATATCATCTTGTCCTCCATTTACTGTCCATGTTGGCAATCTTACTTGAGTAAGCCAATTTACACTATCATATACCAAAACACGATATCCATCAGCTCCTGATATTGTTTCAAATGTTCTACCATAAATAGCACTAACTCCTGCCATATTACAATCCTCAAAAGTTAAATAGCCAAAATTTGATCCATTTTCATAACCAACTGTTCCAACTATTGTAGCTTCTTTTACATTTATGGTTCCATTTTCATCAGCATACATACATCTATGTGAACTGTTTTTTCCTGTAATTGTAATATTTTTTCCATTTATCTCTGCCTTTCCACCTCTGCTAACCAATGCATGTCCTTCCGAATCTATTTTTCCACCTTTCATTATGAATGTACCTTTATAGTTAAAAACACTACATGTTATCTGCTTAATAGTTAGTTCTATATATCCTCCATTCATATTAAACAGGTTATAATTTTCAACCACATGATGTCCAGCAGCCCCTGCTATTATACTTCCTTCATCAAGCGTCAAATTGCCGGTATTATTTATAACAACTTGATTTAAACTTGTTATCGTTCCATTTCCATTTATCGTTAATTTTCCTTTATTTGTTACTGTATTATCCTCTTTAGTTCCCTGTAGTTTTTTTCCATTTGTATTTAATTTTATTGATTTATTTTCCTCTATTAAAACTGATTCTGTTTGATCAACTAATTGCTTTACTGTGGCATCATTAGTCGCACTATTAATTGCATTTTGCACACTTGTATAATATACACTGCCAACTTGTGCAACTGCTTTTCCAGTTGTAAATGATGTTGTACTTGTATTGGCATTTCCAGCAACATCATAAGCAATCATTTTTACATAGTATGTTGTACTTGCACTCAACCCTGTTAATGAAAATGTTTTTGTAACTGCTCCAGTTGTTCCTGCAGTTGCTCCATTTTTAGTTGTATATGTACTAGTTGAACTACTTCCATAATTCGTTGTTGTTCCCCATTGCCATACTATTGTTGAAAGTCCACTATTGGTATCATTTACGGTTGCAGATAATGTTGCAACTGTTGCTATTGTACTTGATGGACTTGCTATAAAACTACTTATACTTATATTAGTTTTATCAATATTAGAAATATTTCCTGTTAAATATCCTCCTGCATTTTTTCCATCCCATAATCTTGCATACACTTTACCGTTTGAAGATCTGCTTATACTTGCATTTGTTGACCAATTACTTGCATCTGTACTTGTTTGTATAGAATATCCCCCTGTTATAGTGCTTGCTGTTGCAGTTACATTTCCGTTTGTCCAATTTGTTGTACTATATGTAAATTTACCATTTGTTGTTGCCAAATTTGGTACTTGCAATGTTGATACATTTATTGTACTAGACTGAGTTGTTCTTCCAACTGCATCATAAACTATGGCATATGCATTATATGTTCTATTATGTGTTAAATTAGTAAATGTATGTGTTCTTGTTGTTTGTTCTGTTGTCGCTGTATATGTATCTGTTGCACTCGTATAACTTGATGCCGTTGAATCTTTATAGTACCACACTATCTTGTTTACCCCAGATAAATTATCTGATGCCACCAAACTTAGTGTTATGCTCTTCGATGTTGCCGTTCCACTTATTCCCGTTTTTATTGTTGGTGCAGTTGCATCTTCTCTAATCACAATACTTGATGATGCACTTACATTCCCAACATTATCTACTGCTCTTACATATACAGTATTATTATAATTTCCATTCCAAGTTCCTTTTATACTCTTGCTATTTCCATTTGTTGTTAAATCTGTTCCCCAACTTGTTGACCAACTACTATTGTTATAACTATATTCAATTCTATTTATTTGTGATTGTGTATCACTTGATGTTGCAGTTATTATAATTGGTTGACTTGTCCATGAACCACTTGTATATGCACTTCCTGAGTCACTTCCAACTTTTGCAGTTATTGTTGGTGTTGCAGGCGCCGTTGTATCATGTCTTACTACAATACTTGCTGTTCCACTTACATTTCCTGCATTATCTACTGCTCTTACATATACTGTTGTATTGTAATTTGTTCCCCAAGTTCCTTTTATACTTTTATTATTTCCACTTGTTATCAAACTTGTTCCCCAGTTAGTATTCCATGTACTATTATCATAGCTATACTCTATTCTATTAATTTGTGATTGTGTATCGCTTGATGTTGCCGTTATTATTACTGCCTGATTTGTCCACGCTCCACTCGTATATGCACTTCCTGAGTCGTTTCCTATCTTTGCCGTTAATGTTGGCGTTGTTGGTGCTATTTTATCTATATTTCCAACATTTCCCGTTACATAATTTCCAACATTTACACCATCTGTTAGTCTTGCATACACTGCTCCATTTGTTGTTCTATCCACATAATTTTGTGTTTTCCATGTCTGTGCATCCGTACTTGTTTGCAAATAATATCCACTAACTGTTGTACTTGTTGTTGCCCTTACACTTCCAGAAGTCCATGTGTTTGGATTATATGAAAAACTTGCATTTGCTGATGTTATATCTGGAACTTTTGGTACCGTAATTTGAGGTGTGAAAACACATCTTGAGTTTCCTAAATTATCATATATATACACATGTGTATAATATAATCCAACTTCGTTTTTATGGTCCTTTATATTAACATGATATACCCATGTTGTTCCATCTGCTTGTTTTGTTCCTCTTGCTACTGTGTTAGATGGCTCCCACCAATTGCTCTGTATATCATCTTGTCCATTCGCATTTGTCCATGTTGGAAATTGAACTCTATTTACTCCTGATTGTGTATCCGTTATTCCATAAACATATACATCATATCCTGTTGTTGTTAAATTTTTTACCTCTCCAGATACAAATGTTGGTGCTGTTGTATCTATATTCGTTACATTTACTGTTCCTGCTCCACCTATATTTGTTCCATCTGTATATAGATAATTTATTTTACAATTGCTACTTACTGTAAATGCTGCTGAATATTTTGTACTATCTTTTGTTGGTGCAGTTCCATTTGTTGTATATACTGTTGTATATCCACTCTTTGTTGGTAGTGTTACTGTTACTTTTCCACTTGTCCATGTATTTGGTGTAT